>Ga0272443_10000400_pt1 | contig 82852 bp, 81 predicted proteins | sample SSMAcet12_FD_193581 | JGI IMG/M metagenome (GOLD analysis project Ga0272443, IMG submission 193581) | Marine sediment archaeal communities from Little Sippewissett salt marsh, Falmouth, MA, United States - SSM-Acet-12 | ecosystem: Environmental > Aquatic > Marine > Wetlands > Sediment ...
AGCAGCCCCAGGCCCCAAAGCGACCTGGGGTTGCTGGTTGGGAGTGGTGGACAGATTTGGAATTCGCTTGTGCCTCGTGATCGGCAGTGTCGTAGAAAGCCTGACTTGACGTCAAAGCCAATCGATCGTATGGTTGACATACGAAACATCGAACGATCGGAGATACGTATGACAGAAGCGAAGATCTCGCCCAAGTACCAAGTGGTTATCCCCAAGGCGATCCGCGAGGAACTCGGACTGAAGCCCGGGCAGATGGTCCAGGTCATTGCACATGGCGATCGAATTGAGATGGTGCCTGTTCGCTCTCTGTCTGAAATGCGTGGATTCCTGGCGGGGATCGACACAACAGTGGAGCGGGAATCGGATCGCGAATGAACGTCGTGGACTCGTCTGCTTGGCTCGAGTACTTCGCGGATGGTCCGAATGCCGACGCATTCTCCCAGCCAGTTGAAGCGGTAGATCAACTCATCGTTCCGACGATCTGCGTCTACGAGGTGTTCAAGATCGTCTTGCGCCAGCGAGGCGAGTCCGCTGCGTTCTCTGCGATTGCGCTCATGCGGCAGGGACGAGTGGTCCCTCTCACCGAGCGGATTGCTCTGCTCGCTGCCGACTTGAGCCTGCAGACAAGGCTTCCGATGGCTGATAGCGTCATTCTGGCTACTGCCCGTGTGCACGGAGCCCATATCTGGACTCAGGATGCAGACTTCGACGGACTGGAAGAAGTGACGTACATGGCGAAAGAGTAGGCTCCCGTGGTTGGAGTATTCTCTCTGCGAAGTCGCTGCTCAGAGCTACGAGCTAGGGCCATGTATCACAGACAGGGACGGCGTTTCTTGCGCTGATTGGGAGATGGTGGATGGCCGCTGGAGCCGTTTCTCAGCTCTCCAGCAGCTTGGGAGTCTGCTCCTGCAGACTCCATCCTACGCTTGGGGGTTCTCACCCCGCACTCAAACCGGAAGCTGCAGGAACGCGATCGCTCCTGGGGCTTCTGGTTGGGAGTGGTGGACAGGTTTAGGACTCCGGTAGCGGCCTAACCACTCATCTCATGACGAGGCTCCTCCTGGAAGCCGCGCTGACTGAATGCGGAACACGTTCGTGCACCGCATCCTGGTAATCGACATCCAATGCGGCCAGCGAGAAGCACTTGATACGTGCGCCCAGGGTGGAATGAGCGACTCATGGTCGCCCCTTGGGCGGGGCACCTTGCCAAGTCTGTCATGATGTTTGGGCTGGATCTCGGGATGAAGGTCAGGTGTGGATCGCATTTCGGGTGGAAGGTCAGGATTCGCGACGATGTGTGAGCAGGGAATTGCGGAAGCAAGCGCAATCGTGTCATGATGATGGCGATGAATGGAGCGACTGCGGGTACCTCGAAATGGCACGAGGGAAAGGAAGAGCATCCATGAACAAGTGGCTGGTTGGTTTGCTGGCCATCAGTCTGCTGGCCGTGTCGATCTACGCTGCCCTCGTCCTCCAGTCCCCTCGCCCTAGAGACCCCATCGCAGATGAGTCAGACAGATCGGGCCTACAGCCGGGCATGGGGAGGGCTGCCGGCACTGTCGTGGATTCGGATGACTTCCTCCCAGAGGGAGCAACGGCTCAGACGTACGTAGGGGCTTCGATCGTGATCCGTAGAGCGGTTGAAGCGGGAACCTACAGGGTAGACGAAGAAGAACCTGAGCATACGAACTACGAGGCAGGCGACATTGTCGCTGAAGCGGTATCGGGAGAAGGCGGCTTCTGGCAGGTGGATCTGGAGCCTGGAAGGTACTTCATCCGGGCCTTCTATGGGCAGTCTAGCTACTCAGAGGAGTTGCTGATCGACATCGAAGAGGGTGCCGTCCTGAGCCTGAGATTGGAGCTGCTACACGGAGTGTAGAAGGTAGTCACCGAATCGCCTACATATGGCTAGAGAGGAGAGCTGTCTCCTTCAAAGGAGGCCAGAACATGGTTCCGATGCGCAGTACAAGAGTCCAGCTGCAAGAGGGGGAGGCCCTACTCAGGAAATCGAGGGCCAATCTGCAGACTGCCTTCATTGTGCCACTTGGAGGCAGGCTTCTGCTGACCAGCAAGCGACTCATCTTCGTCCCTGACAGATTTTCCATCCCCATACCGGCGCGGAGAGCGGAGGGCGCAGTGATTGACCTCGTCTCCGTAACTGCCGTAGAAGCCGTGAAGGGGGATATGACCAATCTCCTTGCCGGCAGTTTCAGACGACGGCTTCACGTTCGATGCAATGAGGCGTCCTACCTGTTTCAGGTATGGAGCCTGGATGAGTGGATCAAGAGTCTCAGAACAGTAGTCGCAGGTGCGATGTGACCGAACAGAACGAGGAGCGTACGTAGGACAATCGAGGACTCTTCCAAAGGCTGTTGCTGATACACTTCGGAGGTACCGAATATGTCGAGATCCAGAAAACGGAGCTCCTTGTTCCTGCTGCCGATCTTGGTTCCCGCGCTGCTCCTGTTGGGAGGCGGCAACATAGTCGCACTTGCTGATGATCCGTGCGCGAGCTGTGCGGGGACCTACCAAGCATGGGTGCAGGCGGACGCTGAATACGACCAGATGCAGGACAGCACGACCTACCAGAGCTATGTGGCTGCAGTCACCAAGTACATCTACTGCCTGAATCAGGGGTGTGTCACCGGCGGAGATCCAGATGCCGAAGCCGAACCAAATCCATGCCTTAGGGGCCTTCAAACATGTCAATGGATATGGGCTGGGAACGACAGATGCCTGGAGAAATGTGTCGAGAGGTATCTTGCATGTTCGGCGGTATACGCGGAATACGAAATACTGGATGCCAGATACGAGGAGTGTCTTGACTGCTTGACCCGTTGTGATGTGCCCGAAGCTCTCTACCAGGGTACCGAAGAGGAATATGCCGCGTTCAAGGCCCGGTGTGACGCAGACTACCAGTCCCTTTGCGAGGGGGATCCGCAGCACCTCTTAGAACGAGCCATAGCTGCGCGCAACAGGTACATGACGGTGTCCTCAGACACAACGTGCACGGCGTCGGAGACTGCCGTTCTTGATTCAGATGCCGACGGCGTTCCGGATGATGTTGATGCCTGTCCCGGCACGTCCTTAGGGGCAGTGGTGGATGAAGCTGGATGCCCTCAGCAGTTGCAGCTGAGTGTCCTTCCAATCAACGAGATTCATGACCCCGGAGACGCAGTAACCGTTCAAGGTTCGGTGACAGATGCCAAGGGCGACGCCATACCTGGTGTTGCTCTGGATATTCAGATAGAGAGTATCAATCTTTCCGCATCTGCAGGGACGATGTATGATGTCGCTCATTACAGCAGCCAACTCCCGCTCCCGCAGAACCTTCCAGAAGGCATATACACCGTCAGAGTGACGGCATCCAAAGCCGGATATTCGCCTGTGAGCGAGACGACGAGTCTCAGAGTAGGGCAGCTGCTGAAAATCGAAGTAGAAGGGAACTACACGGGAGTTGCAGCTGACGGGATCAGCGAGCTTCGATTCATTGTCGAGTATCCTGAAGAAGCTACCAATCCTCAATTCGACTGCGAGTCGGATGAGATGGGAGTTCTGTTCGAGAAGATAGTCGTACTGCCTCCCTGTGAACTTGTCAGCGACCAGCCGGGGAGAATGGAGATCAGATTCAAACCTCGCCGCGAGGAGATTACAGAACCATACAAGATCCGCATTGACGTTACTGTAGATCTGCCTAATGGACAGCACTTAGCTAATCACAGAGAAGTTCAGGTAGTGCGACCGCCAGTAGTCTTCATTCATGGCATATGGTCTAGTAGAACAGCCATGATGCCGATGCGTAGATCCCTCATCAATAGCGGCGAATATCCGGCGCGCCATACGCTTAGTGTTGATTACGGCACTCCTCCCATGAAAAGCACTCAAGATATACGCATATCCGCTAAGGTCTTGGCTGACGGCGTAGATAGGCTGCTTGAGGAACTTGAACGAGAAGGCATCAAGGCAAGTCGCGTCGACATTGTGGCGCACAGTATGGGGGGGTTAATAGCCCGCTACTACATTCTGTACGGCTATATGGATGCAAGAGGGCAGGTGGTGGGTCCTGGTCAGGCGGCTAAAGTGCGGAAACTCATTACACTGGATACACCCCATGCTGGATCACATGTAGCTGACTGGTATGTAGATTTCATGGCTCAACGCTATGTCGTATGTGGAACAGATTGGGGCCTGTTTGATCGAGAGCACGTGACGGATAATGAACTGAAGTGGTTTCTCGGCTTCATGAGGTCTATGGCGAAACTGCCTAGTGATGGTCTTGCCTTTGGCGAAGCTGTTGAGCAACTGCAGACAGCAGGCAGACCTGGCTCTATCGTTGATGAACTGCGCAGGGGGCAGAGCAGCGCCAACGTTCGATACTATTTGATCGCCGGTGATGAACCATTGCTCGAGTGGTGGAAGAGCTGGCTCATTGTCCCCGTGGTGATGGATAGCTATCCATACCACCAGCAGGACTATATCTCGTCGGTGAATCCTCTGGGGTTGTATGGCCCTTGCTCGGAGTTCGTGGGGAAAGATCGCAGAGTGGTAAGGAACGTGGTCAGCGAGTTCCGTGACATGGTCGGTGAAGAGGGTACGGATGGAGTTGTACCGGTAAGTAGTCAACTAGACGCCGCCATACCGGCGAAAGCTCGCCTGACAGTGCATGCTAATCACTTGAACGTTACTCTCAATGGTTCTGTTCACTATATGCTGATGAGCTACTTGACTGACGATCGGATGGCGATTGATTGGGGCACCATCGTTATCTCCAAGTCGCCAGGGCACCTTCATGTTTACGATGAAGAGGGACGTCATGTTGGGATTGGCCCAGACGGCCAGCCCGACATTGGGATCGACGGGGCGGATTACGCATCTTTCTCCGACATGACGGGCGAGCACGAATACATTCGGTTGCCAGGAACGGATGGCATCAGAGTGGAATTCTTGGCGAATGCCGAGGGCACCGTTGGCTTAGACATAAGTCAAGGTTTGGCTGAGGGGCTACACTGGTTCGGCTATGAGAACATAGCCGTGGCTTCTGGAAGCAGACTATCTATACAGCTGCATCCTACCGCACCAACCGGTCAAGTAGTTCATTCCGATGGGACGACAGAAATACTCGTGCCAGCATATAGCGAGGTTCCAGAAGGTGGTGGCGAAAACCACTCCCCCACCGCTTCATTCGCCCTACTGCCCCAAGAACCCGAAGCCGGTGATGACGTCGTTGTTGCCAGCACGTCGTCTGATCCAGATGGTGATTTGCTGACGGTCTCGTGGTATCTGAACGGCGAACAGCTATCGGAGATAGGTAATCAGTCCGATTGGGAATGGGAGAATGTGCAAGCAGGAGAGCACACCCTCCTCTTGCGTGTGGAGGATGGAAAGGGCGGAATCGGCGAGCACTCTGCGGTAGTAATCGTAAGAGCTCCCGGGCAGGAATCCGCCAATCGTGCCCCTTCTGCTTCATTTGCCGTGATGCCTGAACATCCGGAAGTTGGTCATCCCATCGTGATTGTCAGCACATCCTCTGACCCTGATGGTGACTCCCTCACACACACGTGGTATGTCGACGGGGAATATGAGGTCAGGGCTGGAGATCTCTCCGAGTGGACATGGTCAAGTCCGGCCGAGGGGGAATACACCATCGGGCTGGTGGTCGTGGACGACGCGGGCGGAGTCGATGAGTGCTCACAGGCAATCACCGTCGTCGGAGCGGGGGATGAAGAGGAGGACGTACGTCGCGGCAGCGGGGGTACGAGCAACCTACTGTATCTCCTCTTGATACCCGCGGCCGCGGCAGTAGCCGTTCTCGTCGTTCGTTGGCGCAGAAGAAGCTAACCAGGCGACACCCTATCCGTTCTCGTGGCTTCGCTGGAGACAGTCTCGGAGCCTTCGCGGCGGAGGAAGAGAGCACGCGAACGACAAGTCTCCATGTGACGGTGATAGAAGAGGCAGTTCGGAGTCTTGGCAATTCGAACCAAGAGCCCTATCTGATGAGTCTCACATGACGTACACGGACTTCTGGCTAAAGACATGAGCCGAGGATTCGAACCCGCCAACACGGCATGGAACATCGTTTCTATGTTGGTTGGGAAAGGAGAATGGCAACGGAAGCGTGTTTTCGGCTCTTCAGTTGCTCGGGAGTTCGTCTCGGCGAACTCTCATCCTTGGCTTGAGGCTTCTCACCCCGCACTCAAGCCAGAAGCCCCAGAAGCGCTTTGGCCTCTGGTGCTTCTGGTTGGGAGTGGAGGATTCGAACTCGCTCAGTCCGCAGTCCGAAACCGGCCCACCAGGTGGTCTCTGCCCGATGCGGGCCTGCACCGATCTACGGAACTCTGGTATGCTCCTTGCTTACATCAAGCACGTTTCGCATCTGACTTCTCTCTCCCGCCCGAAATCGGGATACTGAACTCACCTCGCTCGGTGAAGGAGGTCTTCCATGATCGATCGGGTGCATCAACACATCGTCTCGGAGCTGCAACAGGCGGCGCGGACGGACACGGTCTTCGTGGTCATCGCTGTCCTGTTGAACCTGCTGATGCTCGCGATCAGTTCCGGGATTGCGCAGAACTCGGGCGAAGACGGAACGACGACGGTCGTGCTCGGGCTGTTCATCGCGCTGACGGCGGTCGTCAACGTCGTTGCTGTGTTCGGGCTGCTGAAGGGGCGGGAGACCCGGTCGCGGCTGATCGGCGGGTTGCTGAAGCTGTACGCCGACCAGCACGTCGACGGGTACTACGACGCGGCGCTGCTTCGAAACTACAACGCCCGGTACTTGCTGTTCATTCTCGCCGTTGTCTGCCTGGGGGTCGTCGCGATCGCCGTTCCGCTTGTCCTGCGATAGCGAGCTGCGCAGAGCGTCGTCTCGAAGCTGTCCCGACGGTCGTTGCGCCGATGAGCGAGGCCGCCGGATTCCCGAGGCCGCGACCTCCGAACTGGGCCTGATTCGAGCCGAATTCGCTTCACATCCTCGACACACGACTGCCTAACGTGGCACATCCCCCGCGGGCATGATCTTCATATCCTCGCTGCGAAGGAGAGACCGATGACGAAGATGAGGAATGGGATGATCGCACTCGCGGCGATCTCGCTGCTGGCCGTGGGTGTCGTCGCGATCGCGGGAAACGGCTTCGGCAACAGCGCCGAGTGGAACGTACCGGCAGGAACCGCCGGGGACTGCGGCTCGTGTGAGGCCGATCGGGCGGCCGACTGCGCGGGGACCGAGCGAGATGCCGAGGGAAACGGGATCTGCAATTCGGAGGATCCTGATCGGGCCCGCCCGGCGAACGGGGCCGGCTACGGCGAGCGGCAAGGGTGCGGTCTGAATCGGGCCGACGATCGACCGCTCGACGGGACGGGCTACGGCCGGAGCTGTGCCCGCGCGGCGGGCTATCGTTGCGCCGGCGGCTTCGCCCGTGGTGGCTGTTCGTAGGCAAGCGTTTCGAAGCGGCGGGAGACGGCAAGAGCCGGCTCCCGCTATCATCGCCCGATCGATGGACCGTGGGAAGTGGGGGAACGGGTATGACGAAATGGCGAAGGATGTGGATCGTGTCGGCGGCCGCGATCGCCGTTGCGACGGCTGCGGTCGGGGCATCGGCGTGCGACTTCTTCTTCAGCTACACCGAAGTGACGGCGCCGATCGGAACGTACGGAGAGATCGGCGTGCGGGTGCAGAAGACGCACAACAACTGCACGCTGTCGAGCATGGATGACTACGAGTTCGCGTGGGAGAACGTTCAGATCCTCGGCTCGACCGAGTGGGAGGAAGTCGGCCCGAGCTTGTATGAGCGATGGTTTCGGGTGTCGCTCTCGGAGATCGGCGACGGGTACCTGATGGTGTCGAAGGACTGCACCAAGGAGGGGTATCAGGAGGCGGTCCTGCCGATCACCGTCCTCGATCCCGACGCGGGCGGGATCTGGGAGCAGGCGATCGGGGGGACGTATCCGCTCGACGTGCCGTCGGGCGGAACGGTCAAGAGTGTGGCCGGCGCCGTCGCGTACGCGGCCGGGACCTTGTCGGTCGGCGGGCTCTCGATCGAGCTTCCGAGCCCGACAGCGGATCTTCCCGGAGACCTTGCGGAGGCGCGCCTGTTCTTCGCGACGACGGACGCCGACGGCGTGTTCCCGCTCCTCATCGTCGCCGACGGCTCGTTCGTTCGATTCGATCACCTGATCGGCGATCCGTCGTAGATGGATCGGCCAACGAGGCTCTCGCCCGCCTTGGCGCTTCGCGTGGTGACGGCCGCTTTGCTGCTTGCCGTGGGGCTCTGGGCGACGGCGGGCGCGCAGGGGTTCGACGCGTCTGGCACGTTCGGCGGCGACGAGCGGCCCAAGGAGTTCTCGGAAGCGGGCGGCGAGTCGGCGAAGGGTGGGTACTTCATTCACGATCAGGCGATCAAGATCGCCATCGTCGGCGGGCTGTCCATCCTCGCGGTGTTCGTGCTCGCCAAGCGTGGGTTTCGCCATCGCAAGTGGCTCCTGTTGCTTTCGATCGGGCTCGTCGGGTTCTACCTTGGAGGGGTGCTCTGCCCGGTCGCGAGCATCCAGAATGCCGTCTTGAAATGGAACAGCGGGTATCTGCTTCTGTTCCTGATTCCGGTTGCCGTCGCGCTGCTCGTCGGGCGCGCGTTCTGCGGCACGGTGTGCCCGTTCGGCGCGATGCAGGAGCTCCTCCATGTGCGGCGATGGGCGCTCGCGATCCCGCCGAAGTGGCAGCGATGGCTCGGCGCGCTGAAGTACGCCGCCTTTGCCTATCTCGCGATCCGGATCCTCGTGACGGGGACGTCCGTCCTGAACGGCTATACGCCGTTTAAGTCGCTGTTCTCATGGGGTGGAACCCCGGCAACCATCGCGTGGACCGCCGTCGTGGCGGCGCTGTCGGTCATCGTCTGGCGACCGTTCTGTCGGGTCCTCTGTCCGCTCGGTGCGCTCCTGTCGCTCTTCTCGCGGTTCAGCCTGTTCCGGCTCGAAGCCGAGTCGGGTTGCGTGTCGTGCGGGCGATGCACGGCGAAGTGTCCCGCCGGCGCGTGCGACGGAGGGCAGGTCCGATCGGCCGATTGCTTCCTCTGCGGCGAGTGCGTGTCGAGCTGCCCGGTGGGGAGCCTTCGTCTCGCTCCGCGATGGGCCTCCAGGAAGGCGAAGCGCGAGAGGGCTTCCGGATCGGTTCGAGGCGCGCGGTCAGTCGAGACGAACCCTCGGATCGAACGCAGCGTAGAGAATGTCGACGATCAGATTCGTCACGAGGAGAAGGACGCCGTTGAACAGCGAGAATCCAACGATCGCGGCGGTGTCTAGGGAAACGGCCGCTTGCGCGGCGAAGTAGCCGAGCCCGCGGTAGGTGAAGATGATCTCGGTGATGACTACGCCGTTGAGGAGGCCGGCGATCATCAGGCCGGCCACCGTCGTGACGGGAAGCAGCGCGTTCCGACGAGCGTGTTTTCCGGTCACGACGGATTCGGGCAGACCCTAGGCTCGTGCGGTCACGACGTAGTCCTGACGGAGCGTCTCCAACATGCTCGAACGCATCAGCCGCATCAGCATGGCCCAACTCAGGCACGCCAGGGTGGCGACCGGCAGAACCAGGTGCCGGAGGGCATCGCCGAGGACGGTCGGGTTCCCGTTCAGGATCGCGTCGACCGTGTACATCCCGGTATAGGTTGTGAAGGCATCGCTGTAGACGATCCGAGAAGCAGCCAGGCCGAGCCGCCCCGGGGGGAACCAGCGAAGGTTTCCGTAGAACAGCATCAGCGCGAGGATGCCGAGAGCGAACGTCGGGACCGACCAGGCGATGAGAGACGTCGTCCGAGCGAGATGGTCGACCCACGTGTCTTGACGGACCGCCGCGAGCTTGCCCAGCCAGATCCCGAAGAGGACCACAGGGAACGCGGCGTACAAGGTCAGTTCGGCGGACGCCGGAAGGAGTTCGGCGATGGCTTCGAGGACCGGTCTGCGGGCCGATTCCGACCAACCCAGATCGCCATGCATCACCGCGTTGACCCAGCGGCCGTACTGGACCCAGAGCGGGTCGTCCAGCCCGAGCTCCTCCACCATCGCCACCAGCTGTTCGCGCCCCTGCTTCAGCTGGTCTGGGTTGGCGACGTAGACAGCCAGCCTCGAGAACGGGCTCATGAGCTGCAGCAGCCCGAAGATGAGAAGCGAGACGCCGAAGAGGATGAGCGGAAGGAACAGCAGGCGGCGCAGGATGTAGGGAGTCATCGGTTCCGTGCCGGTCGGACGGCCTCGGCGGGGCACCGCGGGACTCTCGCCGGACCCAGGCCATGCACATCACCCGCGGGATCACCGGGGCGCGGCTTCGGGGTTGGGGCAGGGCAGGGCGGCTGAGCGGCGGAATTCATGCGGTGCCCTTCCTTCTCCGAACCGGCATAGCGAACTCCCTACGACGTTGGCATGTTGTGGCCGATGTGGGCGGCAAGCTCACTGTGTCCCGTCCGGCACCCGGCCGCGACGACGAGGCTACTCGGGGCGATCGCCGGCGGTGCGAACGCAGTCTCGCCCTGACTGCTTTGCCCGGTACAGCGCGTCATCGGCGGCGTGGACAAGTTCGTCCTGTGTCGCGCCGTGTCCGGGGAAAATGGCGATGCCCGCCGAGAGCGTCGGCGGTCTGTCGGAAGCGAGTTGCGGGATCTCGAGAGCGCAAACGTCGCGGCGGAGCGCTTCGGCTCGCTCCACGGCGGCGTCGAGCGGCGCGTCGGGCAAGACGAGGAGGAACTCCTCGCCCCCATAGCGGCATGCGATATCCGCCGGACGCGTGCGGCGTGCGAGGAGGGATCCCAGCTTCTCGAGGAGCGCGTCGCCGGCGAGATGGCCGCGCGAGTCGTTCACCTGCTTGAAGTGGTCGATATCGAACAGGATGACGGCGACCGGCGCGCCGTCCCTCGCCGCCCGTTCGAGGACTCGAGGCAACATGTCGTCGAGGTGCCGGCGGTTGAACAGTCCGGTCAGCGCGTCGCGCATCGCCTGTTCGCGCAGCTCGTCTTGAAGACGCTCGATCTCTCGGACGTGCGACTGCAGACGCTCGTTGACCGCCTGCAGCGCCGACTCCGCAAGGTACCGCTGCGTGATGTCGCGAAGGACGATGAGGAAGCCCGCGGAGCCTCGCGGCCGTCTCCGAAGCGGCTCGACGCGCAGGTCGACGTGCCGCATCGGGTCCCCCGAGAGGGTGAGTTCGAACTGGGCGTCGCGATCGGCGCTCAAGCTTCTCGCGATCTGTGGCCAGTCGGCGAGGACGACCTCGGCGCTCTTGCCGATGATGCGTTGCGGGAGATCGAACAGCGCTCGCGCGGCGGGGTTGACGTCGATGATTCGATGGGCGGCGTCGACGACGAGGACGCCGTCGGTCATTCCGTCGATCAGGAGATCCCGGGCGACGGGCACGAGCTCGAACAACCGAAGCGGCAGGATGCCGACGGCGAAGACGGCGCCGGTGACGACGAAGCTGACCGGCGTCAGGTTCAGGCCGGGAGCCAGTGTGATGTCGAGGGCATACAAGATGCCGCTGATCCAGGGAAACGCGATGGCGATGAGGATCGTGATGGACTGCCGGCGCTGAATGGTCGACGACCTAACGGCCGAGATGACGAGGAAGAGCGAAGCGATGAAGACGTAAACGTAGATCCAGACGATGATGAGAAAGAAGGCCGGCCCGTGGCTATACAGGAGCGTGTTCGAACCGGCAGGGCCCGGTGTGAATGCGGTCCACAGGAGACGGTGTTGGGCGTTGGTCGTTGCGAGGAAGACGGAGACGAGCGGTAACAGCCACACAGCGGCGACGCGAGGGCGCGACATCCTGGCCGTCCGGTGGGTGTAGCGAAAGGCGAACAGCAGGAACAAGACGGCGGAGCTACCGGAGCCGACGTACTCCAATTTCGAGAAGAGGATCTTGATATCGAGCGGGATGGCGGCGGCCTCGAGGCCGGCGACGAGTGCCCACTCCGCGACGGCGAGCATCGCGAACGCGAGGGCGGGTGCCCCGGGGATCGACCGACGACGGAACAGGCTCGTCGCGACAGCGAGCGACAGCCCGCTCGTGGCCAGGAGAGCGATTGAAGCCGTGGTCCATTCCCAGTGCATCGTGGGTCGATTGTACGTGCTCGGGCCGGCGATAGGAGTCGAGCTTGACGAAAGGCGGCGTCCGCGCGGCCGCCGCGCAGGAGCATGCTCGCTATACTTGAGGGTACGCCACACGGAGGTGGGAAGATGCGCGCCGTTACTCTTACCTGTGTTCTCCTGCTCGCCGGCTGTCTCGCTACGGCGCAGACGTACCCAAACTGCGACTGGAAATGCACGTCCAACGACGTGGTCGTCACGGAGATCGTCATGAGCGGTCCGGATCTGTGTTCTTTGGGAGATCCGGTGAGCGGACAGCTGCTGCTTACGCTTTACAACCGAACCGGCACGGACCGATATGCCGTTCGTGTGCTCGCCGACCTATACGTGGACGGACTGTATGAGACGTCGTTCGACGATTGCGTGGCGGAATCGGTTCCGCCGGGGACGACCACGCTCGTCCTGGCTGTGGTGGATTGGACGTGCGGGGAGAGCCTCGAGTTCCGCGATCTGATCGTCTCGTGGACGACGAAGGAGGAGAGCTGCGGCGACACACCGAACTGCACCGACCGGAAGACGAAGTGCTCAGTCGCCCCTGTCGTTCCCGTCGCCGGGACGCCGTTGGCGGCGGGCTTCTCGTTCGACGAGCCGATCTGCGACGGGGACCTGGTGGCCTTCGCCGACGCGACGAGCGGAGGCGAGCCGCCGTACGTCTACAGCTGGGACTTCGGGGATTCGGTCGGGACCGACACATCGGATGACCCGAGCTACCTCTATGACGCGCCCGGGGTGTATACGGTGACCCTCGTCGTGACGGACGCGGCGGGTCTCAACGGCTCGGCGACGAGCGAGGTAGTTGTCTCCGCAGCTCCGGACGCCGAGGCGAGCAATGGGGGCCCGTACTGCGCTGGGGACACGATCGAGCTGTTCGCCGGCGGAGGTGTTGGCTACCGTTGGAGCGGTCCCGACGGGTTCACGAGCGACGATGAGGACCCGACGATCGCCTCGGCTTCCGCGGCCCATGCGGGGACGTACACGGTTACGGTGACCAGCGCCTCCGGCTGCAGCGCCGAGGCTTCGACCCGCGTCGAACTGGACACGGCCGCCCCGCTGCTGACGGTGCCGTCGGACGCGGAGGTCGAGTGCGGAGGGTCCACGGACCCCGCCCGGACCGGAGAGGCGGCGGCGACGGACGATCGCGATCTATCGCCGACGGTGACATTCTCCGATGTCGCGACGCTCGGTGCGTGCGGCGGGTTCTCCGGCACGATCGAGCGAACGTGGACGGCGACCGACGCGTGTGGCAACTCGGTCAGTGCCGTCCAAACCATCACCGTGGTCGATACGACGGACCCTGTCCTGAGCGTGCCTGCGGATGTCACGGTGGAGTGTGACGCCGACAGCAGCTCGGCGTCGACGGGTGTAGCAACCGCGACGGACAACTGCGATCCGGCTCCAGCGGTGACCGAGAGCGACAGCGTTGCTGCGGGAACCTGCCTACAGGAGAGCGTAATCACCCGGACATGGACGGCGACCGACGCGTGTGGGAATGTCGCCAGTGAGATCCAGACGATCACGATCGTCGATACGACCCCTCCGTCTCTGAGTGTCTCCGGTGCCCAGTTCGAGTGCGACGGCGCGGGCAACGTGGGGAACATCTCCACCTGGCTAGCGTCGGCCGTTGGCGCGGACGGGTGCAGCGACGTGACGGTCACGGAAAACTACGCGGGACTCATCGGCTCCTGCCCAGGAACGGGAGCTGCCGAGGTGACGTTCGTGGCGATCGACGCGTGCGGGAACAACGCGGAGCGGACGGCGACGGTCACGGTCATCGACACGACCGCCCCGAGTGCGGAGGATGATGCGGCAAGCACGGACGAGGATGCTGCTGTGACGATCGACGTGTTGGCGAACGACAGCGATGCATGCTCCGACTCGGTCGCGTTCGAATCGGTCGGGGCACCGACGTTCGGCACGGCCGAAATCGAAGGGCGCGAGATCCGCTATGTGCCTCCGATCGACTTCCACGGGACCGTTTCGTTCTCCTACACGGTTGTGGATTGCAGCGGGAACCCCGACACGGCGACGGTGGAGATCACGGTGCTATCGGTGAACGATCCGCCGGAGGCGAACGACCAGGCGGCGACAGCGAGGGAGGACACGCCGCTTGGGATGACAGTGACGGCGACCGACCCGGACGGGGATCCGATCACGTACAGGATCGTGAGTGGTCCGTCGCACGGAACGATCACGGGGTTCGATGCGGACAGCGGGGAGCTGATCTACACGCCGGCGGACGACTACCACGGAGCGGACGCGTTCACGTTCGAGGCGTGCGATCCGTCGGGTGCGTGCGACACGGCGACGGTGACGATCACGGTGGAGGCGGTCGACGATCCGCCGAGCGCGGACCCGCAGCGGTTGACGACGCCGGAGGACACGCCGGTAGGGATCACGGTGACGGGGAGCGACGCGGACGGGGATCCGATCACGTACAGGATCGTGAGTGGTCCGTCGCACGGGACGATCGTGGGGTTTGATGCGGAGACGGGGGGGTTGACGTACGAGCCGGAGAGGAACTACACGGGGACGGACGGTTTCGTGTTCGAGGCGTGCGACCCGGATCCGGGGCACGGGTGTGCGCAGGCGACGGTGACGATCGTGGTGGAGCCGGAGAACGATCCGCCGGTGGCGAGCGATCAGACGAGGGTGACGCCGGAGGACACGGCGACGGGGTACTTCTCGTTGTCGATTGGGGATCCGGACGACGGTCTTGCGGAACTGGCGTGTGACTGTCTGACGCCGCCGCAGCACGGGACGGTGGAGCGTGGAGCGAACCACACGGTGAACTACACGCCGGACGCGGACTACTTCGGGGAGGACAGATTCACGTACATCGTCTGCGACCCGGACGGTGCGTGCGACACGGCGACGGTGACGGTGCGCGTGACGAACGAGAACGACAATCCGACGGTGACGTCAGAGGATCGGACAACGCCGGAAGGGACGCCGGTGGATGTCCCGGTCTGGCACACGGATCCGGACGGGGACGATCTGAGCTGCACGGCGAGCGATCCGACGCACGGATCGGTTGAGCCGTCGAGCGGGACGGTGGCGGGCCCGTATCCTGTCACGGGGCTCATTCGGTACACATCGGACGCGGGGTACGTCGGGATCGATCAGTTCACGATCACGTGCGATGACGGGAACGGCGGGACGGACACGGCGACGGTGGAGATCACGGTGCTATCGGTGAACGATCCGCCGGAGGCGAACGACCAGGCGGCGACAGCGAGGGAGGACACGCCGCTTGGGATGACAGTGACGGCGACCGACCCGGACGGGGATCCGATCACGTACAGGATCGTGAGTGGTCCGTCGCACGGAACGATCACGGGGTTCGATGCGGACAGCGGGGAGCTGATCTACACGCCGGCGGACGACTACCACGGAGCGGACGCGTTCACGTTCGAGGCGTGCGATCCGTCGGGTGCGTGCGACACGGCGACGGTGACGATCACGGTGGAGGCGGTCGACGATCCGCCGAGCGCGGACCCGCAGCGGTTGACGACGCCGGAGGACACGCCGGTAGGGATCACGGTGACGGGGAGCGACGCGGACGGGGATCCGATCACGTACAGGATCGTGAGTGGTCCGTCGCACGGGACGATCGTGGGGTTTGATGCGGAGACGGGGGGGTTGACGTACGAGCCGGAGAGGAACTACACGGGGACGGACGGTTTCGTGTTCGAGGCGTGCGACCCGGATCCGGGGCACGGGTGTGCGCAGGCGACGGTGACGATCGTGGTGGAGCCGGAGAACGATCCGCCGGTGGCGAGCGATCAGACGAGGGTGACGCCGGAGGACACGGCGACGGGGTACTTCTCGTTGTCGATTGGGGATCCGGACGACGGTCTTGCGGAACTGGCGTGTGACTGTCTGACGCCGCCGCAGCACGGGACGGTGGAGCGTGGAGCGAACCACACGGTGAACTACACGCCGGACGCGGACTACTTCGGGGAGGACGGATTCACGTACATCGTCTGCGACCCGGACGGTGCGTGCGACACGGCGACGGTGCTGGTTACCGTGCTGCCGGCGAACGATCCGCCGGACATAGGGGTCTCCGGCTATGTGACGCCCGAGGACACGCCCGTCGGGGTCGGCGCTACGGCGACCGATCCGGATGGGGACACGCTCACGTTCACGATCCTCTCGAGCCCGAACCATGGCGAAATCGTCGACTTCGATCCGGCTCGCGGGACGGGAATCTACGTACCCGGAGCCGGCTACTCGGGATCGGACTCGCTGTTCGTGTCGGTCTGCGACTCGGAGGGTGGATGCGATGTCGGAACGATAACGATCCTGGTCGTCCCCGAGAACGATGCGCCGACGGCGGTCTGCTTCGACACCACCGTAACGCAGGGCGTGGCCGTCGATCTGACACTGCGGGCGACCGATCCGGAGGGCGACCCGATCAGCTTCGAGATCGTTGTTCCACCGCGGCACGGCCGAATCGCAGGATTCGAGCCGCTGACAGGCGCTCTCGTGGTCGTGCCGGACACCGACTACGTCGGCCCGGACGAGATCGTCTTCCGTGCCTGCGATGATTCGCTCGCGTGCGACACGTGTGTCGTTCAGCTCCTCGTCGTCCGGGTCAGCGGCGCGGGCGGCGCGGCGGGACCGTGCGAAGAGCGGATCGCCATCTCCGAGGTTGGGTGGCCCGGAACGAGGGCCGGCGAAACGCACGAGTGGATCGAGCTGCGCAATCTCGAGCCGGCAGCGGTCAACCTGACGGGGTGGACGTTGCGGTGGCGCTCGGCTCTGAGCGCCGAGGGGCGCGGTGGCGTCTGGAGATCGATCCGCTTGGCGGGCGTCATCGGCGCCGCCGAGCCGGATGCCCCACTTGTGTTCCTGCGAAACGGCGCACAGTCGCAGACGTGGTGGGTGAGCTGGGCCTCTGTGCCGCGCGACGACTTCTTCCTGCTCGAGCGCGGCTCCGACGATATCCTACCGCTGGTGCCGGCCGATCTCGTGTATGGGGAAGAGACGGTCGGACTGGCGACGCTCGATCTCGAAGACGCGGGCGCCGTCCTCGAGCTGATCGATCCGTCCGGCTGCAGGGTGGATACGGCGAACGTCTTCGCGCCAGTCCTCGGTGGCTGGGCGGCCGGCAGTGTTGCACCTCCTGCGTCGATGGAACGGATCGATCCGTATGGACCGGACGTCACAGGCAACTGGCACACGAACCTTGGCCTCGTCCGCAACGGGCTGGACGGCATGGGCAACCTGATACACGGGACACCGCGAGGTTCGAACTCTCCGATCCTGGCGGATCTCGTCGAGAGGGAGCGGCTCGAGCCGGCCACGATCCGATCCGGTGATCCGTTGTCCATCCGGATCGAGACTCGGCCGGAATGGCCGCTGGAACGAGGTCTGTGGCATGTCGCTGTGCTCGACGGCCGGTCGAGCGAACCGCTTGCGGCCGATTGGGCGATCGAAGGCGGGACCGAAGGAGAAGCCGTCGTCCGCGTGGCGATCGGCAGGTGGGCGGAAGGGATCGTCCACGTGTGGATTCGGACGCCGGCCGGCGCCCTGCTGGTCGCGCTGTTCGATGTGGTTCCGTAGCCGGCTCGGGTCGCGCGGTCGCTCGACCCGGTTGATGGAGACGGAGCCGCGAAGACTTGAAGGACAGGGCGGGAGGCCGTAGTCTGCTTGTAGGCGAGGGGCCGCGAGGAGGGCGGGGTTTGGGCACCAGAGCGGATCTGGTGAGGGGGACGATTGCAGTGCTGTTGGCGCTTGGGCGGCGATGTTCTCCGGCGTCATGGGGGATGCGTCGACGGACCTCGCGGGTTCGTTTCGCGCCGAGTGGGAGACCTCGGAGGTCTCGCTTCTCACGCTGAACGATCTCACCGCGGTGGTGTCGTTCTCGGGCGAGACGTGGCGCACGTCTGGCAGGTTGTCGCTCACAGACGGTGCATTCGCTTCGTTCGACGTGACGGACGAGCGGACCTTCGGCCCGCTCTGGCTGCGCACTAGTTGCGTCTTCGATCCGGATCTCGGCTTCTCGTATCTCGGTTCGACGGCACGATTCGCGCTACTCGACTTGCAAGTTGGCAACTACGTTTTCCTTTCGCGCGATCCGGCTCTTTCCTACGATCAGCTGACCACCAAGTGGACCACCGGAGGCGTCGCGCTCACGGGGGTCTGGCGGATCGGTCTTTGCCCGCTGGACTTCCGCAGCGCGCAGGCATCGGGCCAGTGGTACGTCCCGAGATGCGATCTGTTCATGGACGTGAGAAGTGTCTTCACCTGTGCGGAGGGGTTCGAGTACCTTCGGGTGACCGGCCGGTTCCCGCGGGTTTCGTTCTTCAGCAACGATGTGATCCAGACCGAGCTGCGGCTAACGGTCCAGTTCGAGGTGGATCGAAAGGAACTCAGTTCGTCGTTGCGGATGAGAGCGGGGAGCCTCAACGCGTGCATAACACCCTTCGTGCGGGCTGTCGGCGATTCGTCGCTCTTCTCGCTGGACGGCGTCGAGCTCTACGGCTGGCTGGTGGAATGCGCGGTGGATAACGTTTTCGAGATGCAGCTCGCGACATCGCTCGATCCGACGCGGAATCGCGAGCTCACCGGCGAAGCCGACTACTGGGAGGCCTGGAAACTGAGCGGAGCGGTGCGAAGCTGCTGCGGCCGTGACCTGCAGTGGGAGCTGTCCACGTATTTCGAGGACTCCGGAGCAAGCCTGTTCGATTGGGGATTGACGGCCGTCTCGGCGGAGATCCCGCTCGCCGAGCGGCTCACGGCGCGGATCGCATCGGAGTTTCGCTCAGCATCACCGCTCTGGACTGTGTTCGCGGGATTCGAGATCAGGTTCTGATCCGCGTTTCGGCCAGAGGCGTGGTGGGGGAAGACGAGCTCGTCAAGGGAGAAGTGGAGGTGCAGACGAATGGAGAAACGTACCGTGTGGCTGATCTTCTCGGTGCTTCTCGCGGCGACGATCGGTGTCCTTCTGGCGTTCGCACAACAGGACGCAGAGGCGGACATCACGATCGAGGATCTCTACCGCCTGTTAACGACGGAGGACGGCCGAAGCCGGCTCGATGTGTTGGAGGAATGGGTCATGGATATCGATGCGGAGGTCGACATTATCCACGCCGTCGCCGAGAAGATGCTCGAGGAGCAGTACGGCTTTTTCGATCAGGAGCAGTGGACGCTCGACGATCTGAAGTTCCAACTCAACACGGTCGAGGCGTTGCTGCAGGACGTGAAGAACTGCCTCCACTGCCCGTAGAGGCGGGCGGCTGGTTGCCCGGAGCGATTCGCTGTCGTAGCCACACCTCGATGTCGGCGAGGACAGCGTCCCGTTCCGGCTCGTTGTAGATTTCGTGGTAGAGGCCGTCGTACACGCTGAGGATCTTGTCGGCAGAGCCGACTGCTCGACGAAGCATCGCGGCGCCCTCGGGTGGGACCAGGCGGTCGTCGCTGCCCTGCAGGATGAGGATCGGGAGCGTGATCTGTGCCGCGTTGGCTGTGACGCGGGCGATCGCCTTGAGGATCTCGTGCCCGAGCCTCGCGGTGGTCTTGCCGAGATAGACGAGGGGGTCGCCGATGTAGGCGGCGACGACTGCCGGATCGCGTGATACGCCGCTAGCGTCGACGGCGGCCACGCCGAGCCCCGGCGCGAGCGCGGATAGGATCCGGCTCGCGCGCAGCGTCACCTGCGAGACGCTCTCGGGGACCGATACGAGAGGGCCGGAGAGGATTGCGCCGGCGAACGCACGCGGATGCTCGAGCAGATAGACGGATCCGATCAGCGCGCCGAGGCTGTGCCCCAGTAGGAACAGCGGTTTTCCCGGATACCACCCCCGGATGATGCTCGTATACGTCCCGAGGACGTCGGTGAGGTCCTCGAACCGCCGGACGTAAACGCGTCGACCGCCCGACCTGCCGTGCCCGACATGATCGGCGCCACAGACAGCGTAGCCGCGCGGAACGAAGTAATCGACGACGTTCGTGTACCGCCCACAGTGCTCGGCGAGGCCGTGCACGATGACCAACACGGCGTGAGGCTGGCTATCGGGCAGCCATCTCTGATGGTAGATCGACGTGTCATGGGCGTCTGGGAATCTTCCTTCCTCGTGCCTCATCGGCTGCCCTTGAGCTGACCCGTCGGATCGCGTCCTTCGTCCCATCTCCTTGACCGCTCAACGGCCCGCGTCCATCGCTCGACCAGCTCATCACGCTGCTCGACGGACAGCGTCGGGACGAAGCGGCGCTGCGCCTCCCACAGCCGGCCGACCACGTCCGCCTCGTCCCATAGACCGACGGCGATGCCCGCGGCGTACGCGGCCCCCAGCGCCGTCGTCTCCGGGTTCCGCGGTCGCACGACGGGGATCCCGAGCACGTCGCTCTGAAACTGGCAGAGGAAGTCATTTTCCGCCACCCTACCGCCGACCCGAAGCTCTTCCAGGGGACGTCCGATGTCGCGCTCCATCGCGCGAACGACGTCATGCGTCTGGTAGGCGATCGACTCCAGCGCGGCGCGAACCACGTGGGCCGGCCGCGTTCCCCGCGTGATCCCCACGATCAGCCCGCGAGCATCGGGGTCCCAGTACGGCGCGCCGAGGCCCGCAAGGGCGGGGACGAAGACGACGCCTTCGGTGGAGTGGACGGACCTCGCCAGCGCCTGCGAGTCGGCGGCGTCGCGGAGCAGACCGAGTGAGTCGCGGAGCCACTGGATCGCGGCGCCGGCAACGAAGACCGAGCCCTCGAGCGCGTACGACGCGGTCCGCCCCGGACCGGTCCGAGCGACGGTCGCGATCAGACCGGAGCGGCTCGGCGGCCGAGCCGCTCCAGTGTCCATGAGAAGGAACGCTCCAGTACCCCATGTCGCTTGGGCCTTGCCCTTCGTCGCGATGCCCTGCCCCAGCAGCGCTGCCTGCTGGTCCCCCAGGATGCCGGCGAGCGGGACGCTCCGTCCGCCCACGAGATCGCTGCGGATCGCCGCCCCGAACATCGAGAGGCTCCGGCCGACCCGCGGAAGGCAGGTTCTTGGAATTCCGAAGACGCCGAGAAGCTCAGCGTCCCACTCCCGCCGTTCGATGTCGAAGACCATCGTGCGGGAGGCATTCGTGTCGTCGGTCGCGTGCTCGCCGGTCAGGTGCCTGAGGAGCCACGCGTCGACGGTGCTGACGAGTGACGTTCCCGCGGCCGCGCGGGCGCCGAGTACCGGTACGTGCTGAAGCAGCCACTCGATCTTTGTCGCCGAGAAGTACGGATCGGGGCGTAGGCCGGTTCGCCCGCGGATGAGCTGCACTTCGTCTCCGGAGAGATCGTCGCAACGGGCCGCCGTTCGCCGATCCTGCCAGACGATAGCCGGGTGAAGCGCGCGCCCGCTCTTCCGATCCCAGGCGATCACGGTCTCGCGCTGGTTGGCGAGCCCGACCGCAGCGATCGATCTACCCCGAGCGGCAGGAGCGCCGAGGACGTCCGCGAGGGTCTCGATGGTGGCCGCGAGAATGAGCGCCGGATCCTGCTCGACCCAGCCGGGCCGGGGTGTCGTTACCGGGACTTCGCGGTAGGCGGAGGCGACCGGTCGAGCGTGCTCGTCGTGCAGGACGCATCGCACTCCGGTCGTGCCCGCGTCGATCGCGCCGATGAGTGGCTCGCCCGTGCTCTTCACGCTGTCGGTCCCTCCCGTGCCGTGGCTCGTTCTCGGAGTCTATCACAGGCTTGGGCGAGCTGACGGAGGGTCCCCAGCGGGCCGTAGCTCGGAGACGGCGCTTGCGGCGATCGGATCGCATACTATCTGCCGGAGGTGATCGGCGTCGTGAGGATCAGGATCGCAGTGGCGGTCGCGCTTGCGCTTGGTGTCGTCGGGATCGGGAGCATCGCCGGCACGCTTGATGCGGGACAGGCTGTGGATGTCGTTGTCGGGCGGGTCCTCCCCGAGATGGAGATCGACTCGGACTACATCGCGTTCCTCCATCCGCGGCGACTCGACGCGGACGACGAACTGGCGCCGTACGCTCCGACGCCGATGCCTGACGACGTCGACCGCTTGCCGTATCTGGTTCCGTACGAGCTCTCCGGGCCGACCTGGTTCGCCTGGATCGATCTGCGGCCGTACGCCCGCTACGCGCACGACACGGTGTTCGTCCTGATCGACGCGGATGACGGGACATACGTTCTGCACCGGGAGACATGGTGGCCCGTGCTGAACGGGGCTTCGCTGTGGGTCGATGCCGCGGCCCACTGGAGCGGGGAAGACTGGATCGCGTCGTCGCTGTCGGCCGGCCGGCCGGGCGACGCCTCGACGGCGGTCTGCGAGCCGGATCGGCCGGGTTCGGACTTCTACGACTGGGCACTGGTCGTGAACGGTTGGACGCCAGGACAGCCTGATCAGGCAGGTCTCGCTGCCGATGCCGCCGGGGTCTGCTCCGCGCTTGACCGCCTCGGGATGCGGGTGTCCGTCCTGGAGCCGGGGGACGCCTCTCCCGAAGCGCTCGAAGCACACGTCGTCCGGTTGTTCACCGAGATCCCGCTGTACAACTGCTGTGATCGCTTGTATTTCTACGTCGCCTGCCATGCATCGCCGGGCGCGTTGTGGATCGGTGGGCACCGGCTGTCGAGCGCTGAATTCGCACGGATGCTTACGTTTCCGGGCGACACGTACGTCCCGAGCCGCGTCTACGTCCTCCTCGAGGCGGGGTATGGGGGGAGCTTCCTTCCCGATCTCACCTCGCACAGCAACATCAACCGGGTGTGGACCGCCTCGGCTGCGCAGGAGCCGGCGTACATCGACCTCGATCCGTCGATCGATCCGAATCCGGAGGACGCCGGCGGGGAGTGGACGAGCAGCTTCCTCGCTGCGATGGACGGGCTTCTTGAAGAGGATCCGGTGGCGATACAGGCTGCGGCGTTCGGTCGCGAGTACATGCCGCTCAACATGGCGATGCGCTCGGCCGAACCGCTGAACGCAGCGGTGCTCACTGGCCGGAGTACGCCGACCGACTACCTGCTCACCGACGACCGGCCCGAGTACTTGCTCGAGGCGATCGACTACCTCGCGCGGTACGATCGGGCCCATCATGTGGTCGCCGGCAACCTCGCCGAGACGATCGACCGGTATGAGGAGACGCCCTGCCTCGAGTTCCTTTGGTTCCTGCACTACGCCGCCCGACACGACACGCTACCCGCGCCGACGCCCGAGTTCAGCTATCGAATCCTGAAGGCCTACGCGAAGGACGCGGCGCACAGCGACTGGTGGGACTCCTGCGACCGGTTCTGGGAGGTCTTCTCTGCGTCGACCGAAAGCGACTAGACAGCAGCTGCGCGTGATCGACAGACTACAAGAGCGTTTTCTCTCCCGGAGGGGGGCCCGAGGCTGGGATTGACACGGCCACCGCGTTGTGTTATATTGACAGCATGTCCATATATACGACATGGAGCGTTGCTCCGTGAGCGAGGGGCAACGCTACATCAACAAGTCGGTCGATCGCGCTCTCCGTCTACTGGACCTGTTCGACGACCAGCGCGTCTCGCTGACGGCGAGCGAGGTGGGGACACTCCTTAACACCACGCGCGTCACAGTCTACCCAACTCTCAATACGCTACTGGCAAGGGGATACCTCGACCGCGACGACCAAGGACGATACATCTTGGGGATGAAGCTGGTGGAGCGAAGCGGGGAGAAGCTTGCGCATCTCGACGTCCGTCAGGTCGCGCAAGGGCCTCTGCGGGAGCTCGCTCGGCGGCTCGGTGCCAACGCGCACTTGGCGACGCTCCACGGCAACGAGGTCCTCTACTTGGAGCGGGAGGAAGGACGGCCGACGGTGACGCTCCGCGAAGTCGTCGGCCGCCGCGTCTCCCCGCACTGCACGGCCCTCGGCAAGAGCCTGCTGGCGTTTCTGCCGGACGAGGACCGCGCGCGGATCGCGCAGAGTCTCGACTACGTACAACACACACCGAATACGATCACTCAAGCGGAGGGCTTCGTTGCGGAGCTCGATCTCGTGCGGAGGAGGGGGTACGCGCTTGAGGTCGAGGAGTTCCGTTTGGGGAGCGCGTGCATCTCGGCTCCGGTCCGTGGACTGGACGGTCGCGTCGTCGCCGCGGTCAGCGTGTCGATGGCGGTGGAGGACTTGCCGGGACGAAACCCCGACGAGCGCGTTGCGAGCATCCTCGACGCGGCTTCGGCCATATCCCGCGCCCTCGGGCATCGGGAAGGAACGTTCGAACCCCGGGAATAGGATCGAGGTGGTCGACCGGGTCGGATCGGGAGACGCGTTCGCGGGGGGCTTCCTCGCCGGCTACCTGAACGGAGGCGCGGCCCGCGGAGTTCGCTACGGGGTTGGGATGTCGGCGATCAAGCAGACCCACCCGGGCGACGTGGTGTATACCACGCCGGACGAAGTCGAGCGTGTCCTCGCTGGGGGCGACCTGCGGATCGTCCGCTAGTCGGCGCTGACGTGCTTCGGCACCCGACGCGGCTCCTCTCTCGTGGATTGCGGTCGTTCACGTTTCATCGGACAGACTCCCGATGCCGACGGTGCCGGTCGGGCGAAAAGGGGCGAAGATGGAGATCGTCGAACTCGGGCTTGAGCACGAGGCTGCCCTGCGGGCGTTCCTCGATGAGTTCGCCGAGGCTGGCGAGATGACGATTCCTGCCTTCTTTGCGGATCGGACGTGGACTCATGCCAAGATGGTCGAGACGTTCGCGAAGCAGTCCCGCGGCGAAGGTCTGGAGGAGGGGTGGGTGCCGGCGACGACCGTCTTCCTGGTCGAGGAGGGAGCGATCCTCGGCGTCGCGAACGTGCGCCATTGGCTGACCGACTCTCTCCTTCGGTTTGGCGGTCACGTCGGGTACAGTGTCCGCCCGTCCGAGCGCGGTCGAGGGCGTGCGACGTGGCTGCTCGAGGCGGTGAAGGACTACGCTCGGAAGGCTCTGTCGATTGATCGGCTTCTCGTGACGTGCGATTCGGCGAACGTCGCCTCGGCGCGCGTCATCGAGAAGTGCGGCGGGGCGCTCGAGGACGAGTCCCACCATGAGGGAACGGGACGATCGGTGCGGCGGTACTGGATTGCACTTGTGAGCGGCCAGGATCCCAGGGGCGCCCGCCGAGGGCATCGGGAAGAGCAAGGGCGCCCCGGATCGTTGGCTGAGTTCCCCCTCAAGCCTTAGGCACCACCCGGTGGTCGCACGTTGTGTTACAGGTCCCTACCCGAGCCGGGGCGCCGATGGAAACCGCAGCAGTCTACCACGCTGTTAACGCTTTGTCAAGTTTTAGGTGATGGAAGTCGGCGATTCACTGTCTTTATGTCTCTTAGCGTGTGGCTGAAAGGTGAGGAAAGCCAATGATGAGTATCAGTATACTGATTGTCAGATTATGCCACGCAAGTACTACCGCATCGTGTCAGCTCAGGACGCCGTTCGCCGTGCGCGGATCGTCGCCGGGTTCACGTCGGCGGAGCTCGCCGAACGAATCGGCATCTCCCGCCCGATGCTCTCATCGATCGAGAACGGCGCCGGGACGAGCGTGAAGACGGCGCATCGGATCGCCGACGCCGTCGGACACTCGTTCGAGGAGCTATTCGTAGTTCAGGACACGCGGTAAGCGGACGGCGCCTCGTGGCGAGCACGCACAAGCGGAACCGAGGCACGGCTGAGAATCGATCCTCGGCCGCACCGCTGGGTGGTTCGAAGAGTCTAGTCTTCGTCCCCCGAAAGCGCCTCCACGCCGTGGCCGAGGAGGTCGGCGATGTTCGCTTTCGGATCGAGGACCGGCTCGATCTGCGGCTTGGCGCAGGTCATCAGCGTGGTGACGCCGGGACCGTGCCCGGCGAGGAGGCAATCGGAGTGCACGACGATCCCGATCGTAACGGCGCCCCTGCGGTACGTTCGCCCGAAGCGATTGTCGTGATCCAGCAGGGCGACGAAGTCGCCGAACCGCATCTGGTCCAGCTTGTAGTCGGCGACGGTCTCCGGGTCGCTCGTCATGATGTCGTAGTCTCCGGTGCCCGGCTGGGTCGCGCCGACGCCCGATCCCATGCACGAGGCGGGGGCGATCGTCGTGACCGGGACCCGCAGCTTCCCGGCGGAGTCCTCGATCTTCATCTTCTGCAGCAGCTCGGGATCGAGGTTGAACAGCGAGACGTCGGGGTAATCTGTCAGCTTCAGTCCGAGGCCGCGCCCGCGGATGACGATCTTGTCGTCGTAGGTGAGCCTCTCCTTCACCGCGCGGGGGAACTCGACGATGACGTGCTCCGATCCGCCGTGGTGACCGATGACGTAGCCGGTGGAGTTCTTGGCTCTCCCGGAGACGATCCTTGCGACGTTTCCAGCGCAGGCGTACAGCTGGAGGGAGACGTTCGGATGCTCGAACGGCTTCTTCGTGTTCGCGGTGCAGCTGACGCTCGGCTCGACGTGATCGCCCGCCCAGCCGAACGCGGGATCTCCGACCGCGACGTTCGTCGTGATCCCCCCGATCGACGGCAGGACGAACGGGGTCCCGTGATGGTCGACGCCCCACCGGGCTCTCGTCCTCGGCGGTCCGGGCTGGCATTGAAGCAGGAATTCGACGACGCGCTCTTCGTTCGTTTTGAGCATGGCTCCTCCCCTCGGCGTGTGGGGCACCGTTTCCGTTGAGCCCCTTTGGAGGGATTGTATCCTCTGGCGGCCGGGCGCGGTACCGCGGACCCGGGCTTGTCTCGTCGGTTGCGCCGCGCTACGCTTCGCGGATGGACGATTCGAGGAGGCATGGCAATGGCGAGCAGCCTGTATGAGCGGATCTACGAAGCGGTGAGCTGCATCCCCGAGGGGAAGGTAGCGACGTACGGGCAGATCGCGCACCTTGCCGGGCTTCCGAAGGGCGCCAGACAGGTGGGGTACGCGATGGCGGCGCTCGGCCGCGGTACGCCCCGGCCCGAGGTTCCGTGGCACCGCGTCGTCAACTCGAAGGGGGAGTCGAGCATCGGCGGCGAGCAGATCTCCCGGCTCGAGGCGGAGGGCGTCGTCTTCGACGAGAGAGGGCGGATTGACCTGAAGACGTACGGATGGTCCGAGTACGAGCAGGAAACGCCGTTCGGATGAGACGGAGCGTTGTGAGAATACTCCCCGGCGTTGTGGCACTGTCGGCCGTGCTGCTGGTCGGATGCTTCGCTCCGGCGACGCGGCCGGTCGTCGACTTCGTCTGGTGCTCGGACGGCTCGTCCGGCGAACTCAAGTACTGATTCACGTCGGCGTCGACCACGGTCCAAACCACACTGGATCGAGTCTTTGTGGTGGGAGTCCGACGACGGGACGCCACCGCTAGAGACGGCCTGGGATGCGAACCATCGGTTCGATGAAGAGAGGGTCTACCGCGTGACGCTGACGGTCCGCGACGATCGCGGGATGTCCGGGACGGTGACGAAGGAGGTTTCGGTGTCGCTGGCGGCGCTCGTCCATCCTGGCTGGCTCCTGACGCTCGGTTGGCCGGTCCGGGTGACCGGGGTTGTGCAGAATCGGTCCGAACGAGGGCTCGAGATCGTCGTCAAGGCCAAGTTCTACGACGTGGATGGGATCAGGCTGTCGGACGGGACGGTCGAACTCACGGATCTGGATCCGGGGGAAAAGGCCGAGTTCCGAATCGACGCATCGGAGTACTCGACGCGAATCTCCCGCGCGACGGTCGAGGTCGATTCGTTCTTCAGCGTCTGCTCAAGCGACCGGCCGGTCTTCGGAGAAGCGAGAGATCGCCGCTCCTAGCTCTGCGCGAACGACGTGGCAACGCGCTCGCGAAGTTTCTCTTTGATCGGCTCGGGGGCGAACGCTGCCTCGACGCCGGCGAGAACGATTCGTTTCACGTCATCCCGCTCGAGGGAGAAGGCACGGACGACGGCGACGTACTCGTGCGTCAGGTCGACTTGCGACATCAGCCGGTTGTCGGTGTTGAGTGTAATCGGGATGCCCAAGTCGAAGTAGCGCTTCAGCGGGTGATCGCCGTAGCCCTTGATGAACCCGGAGACCTGGAGGTTGCTGGTCGGGCAGACCTCCAGCGGGATCCGTAGCTCGGCGACGCGCCGCTCGAGCGCCGGAAGCTTGAATAGGTAGACCCCGTGGCCGATCCGCGCGGCGCCGAGATCGATTGCCTCCTTAATGTGCTCCGGGCAGCAGCCCTCTCCGGCATGGAGCGTTACCGGGACGCCCGCGTCGTGCGCCAGTTCCACGGCGGCGCGATGCGTCGTCGGCGGGAACCCTCGCTCGGGACCAGCGAGGTCGAACCCGACGACACCCTTCCCGCGGAACTGCGCCGCGAGCTGAGCGACCTCCATCGACCGCTCCGTCGACTCGTTCCGAAGGGCAGTGAGCAAGAGGAACGCTTCGATCCCGAACGCCTCTCGTGCCCGCTCGCATCCGGCCACGGCCGCCTGGACGACATCGCGCGGCGAGAGCCCTTCTTCGGTGTGCAGCAGCGGCCCGAAGCGGATCTCGATGTACTCGACGTGCTCCTTGGCGGCGTCCTCGCACAGCTCGTAAACGGCGCGACCGAGCGCCTCGGCCGACTGAAGCACGGCGATCGTGTACGCGAAGGACGTCAGGTATTGCTCCAACGTGCCGTTCGCGCCGGGGACGACGGCCTTGCGAAGGTCGACCGAACTCGGGAATCGACGCTCGGGTGGAAGGCCCTTCGCCAGATCCTGGAACGTCTCGGGGCGAAGCGAACCGTCGAGGTGCACGTGAAGCTCGACCTTCGGGATCCGTCGCAGCCATCGGGGCGTCATGGGATGACTCTACGCCGTTTCGCCGGTTCGATCAAAACTTACCCTCCCGTTGGCGGGGCGCTGGCGGACCGCGCTCTGCGGTGGGGCCCACGCCGCCTCGTACGTAACCCGCCGTTTCCCGCTTCGCGATCGAAGCGGACCCTGGGAACGGGCCATGCGCAGAGCGGGCGGGAGTGCGCTGCCGTACCGCTCCCTCGCAGACGAGCCGATCGATATCGGATGCCGTGTCTCGGATTGGAACCGACCGCGGTACCGCGCGATGGCGTGTTGGCAAACCCGGGGCGCGGTGATCGCGTCCCGCACACGGTGGGGCAAGCAATGGCTGCCGGCGAAGCCGCCGATGTGATCCGTGTCTTCGTGCATGATCGGCAGGAGCTCGACGCCGGCTTGCCGAGGCCCGGCAGGAACCACGGCCGCGTCGAGGCCTGCGCCGATCAGGATCGGCCGGCGCTCGTGGAACACCCGGAGGCGGGAGCGCGCTTCGTCGATCGGCACGGTTTGTCTCGGCCGCTCGCAGCGCAGGACGCAAGAGAGGCAGCTCGATCCGTCCCGTGAGCGAGCTGCGTCACGGAACGTCCCGTTCTGCGGCGGCTCAGCAGGGACGGGCGGACGGGTCGTGCATCTTCCGCCGGGCGGAATCGACCTTCTGCCCCAGTCGGTCGACGGTCCCCTTGCGGTCGTCGATTCGGATCGAAAGGGTGACGCGGTCCGAGGTCTCGAGAAGTCGGTCCCGGCAGGCCTTGATCACGGCCATCACCTCGTCCCACTCCCCTTCCAGGTTCGTTCCCATCGCGTGGTGCTCGTGGGGGACGCCACTGGATTCGACGACCTCGAACGCTCGTGCGACGTGCGCGCTCAGGCTCTCCCCAACACCGATCGGGACGATCGCGAACTCGGCAATCATGCTCTCTCCTTTCGTCGAACAGACGGTGGCCTGAGCCCTCGCGGTCGACGCCGAGCCTCGCCGCTCCGGTCAGTAGTCCAACACGTAGCTCGCTTGATCCCCTTCCCCGACGATCGTGATCGTTCGGGCCGCAGGGTCGAGCGTGACGGCGGCCCACGACGGCGGAGTCCCCTGGTCGACGAGCGCCTCGAACGTGACGTAGTGGATTCCGGCAATCCTCTGATGGGCGTTGTCGTGGTCGTGCCCTTGGAAGACAGCGATGACGTCGCCGTCCTCCGCGAGGATCGCCTGGACGTCGGGTTGATTGCCGATGAGCGGCCGTCCCCACGCCTCGATGTACTCGTCGAGCATCTGGTGGACGCAAATGATCGTCGCTCGATCCGACTCCGCGAGGTCGGATCGCAGCCACTCGATCTCCGAATTCGGGACGAACCCCGCGACGCCGGTGTAGGTGTGAGCCAGGTCCGATCCGTCCTCGGCGAACTGGACGTCGAGGACGACGAAGTGGTACGGCCCCATGTCGAAACTGTAGTGCGTCGACTCGATCCCGAGGATCGCCCGGTACTGTTCCTTGTCGAGGTTGTACACGTCATGGTTCCCGATCACGTGGTATCGCGGGCCGTCAAACGCCGCATACAGACCGTCGGCCCAGGCGAGCACGTCGGGGATTCGGGCCGGATCGCCCGGATCGGCTCCGAGGACGACCCACCCGTTGACGAAGTCACCGAGTTCGATCACGAAATCGGCTTCCCACGCGTTCATCGCCTCGATGAACGCCGCGAGCCGCGGCTCGGTGCTCGTCATCCACTTCCCCTCGAGAGGGGAGTCGGTGTCGTGAGCGTGCAGATCGGCGATCACGCCGAAGCGTACGTTGTCCGTGTCGGCGGCGATGCCCGGCAGGGCGGCGGAGAGAACGGCAGCGAGGATCGCGATCCAGCCAAGCCGGCGGCGATGCATGAGAACCTCCTCGGAAAACGCGCTAGTACGGCAGCTCCCAGCTCTCCTGGAGTCCGAAGCCTTCGATCCGAATCGTTCGCGTCTCCGGATCGAGAGTCATCCGGGCGTACGTGGGCGGCGCCGGTTCGGTGTTGTCGACCATCGCGGCGAAGGTGAGGTAGTGGATTCCGTCGATCTCCACGTACCGGTTCTCGTGGTCGTGTCCCTGCAGTACCGCAATGACCACGCCCGACTGGCCGAGGGTTTGTTGCACCTGCTTGTTGTTCACGATCGGTGGGCCGCCTGCGAGGGCGTCAAAGTCGGAGTCGATCGGCTGGTGGACGCAGACGACGGTCGGGAGCGTCGTGGCTGCGAGATCGGCGACGAGCCACTCGAGCTGCACCGGTGGGATGAACCCCTTGGTTCGCATGAAGACGTGATCGTAGTCGGTCCCATCGGGGTTATGTTGCGCGTCGAGCACGGCGAAGTGGTATCCGCCGAGGTCGAAGCTGTAGAAGCTGCACTCGAGGCCCATGGCGGCGAGAACGTCCGGCTTGGACAAATCGTAGAGGTCGTGGTTCCCGAGCACGTGGTACAGCGGGCTCTCAAGCTCCGAGAGGAGGGCGACGGCGCCGTCGAGGAGGGTGCCGATTCGCGTGGGATCTCCGAGGTTGCCGCCCATGACGAACGCGCCGTTCACCAGATCGCCAAGCTGAATGGTCGCGTCGGCCGGCCAAGCGTTCATGGCGTCGACGAACGCTGTCAGCCGCTCGGCGTAGTTCGTCATTACTTTCCCCTCAACCGGCGAATCGGTGTCGTGAACGTGAACGTCGGTGATGACGCCGATCCGCAGAGGAGCGGCGCCAGCGACCGACGCCCAGAGGGCGACGCCGGTCAACAGAACAGACAGCACGGTGATCCAACGAAGGTTGCTGCGCATATCGACCTCCCGGAGATTTCTTGAGTTCGGCGAAAGCCTAGCGAGAGAGTCGGTCGAGGACAAGGGTTGAGTTTGGAGAGGTGGCTCGGTACGCTGCGCGGCGATGAGTGACTCGATGTCCTTGGCGAGATTGCAGGAACAGATCCATCGAACTGCGGTGGCGCACGGCTGGTGGGACCGTGATCGCCCGATCGGGGAGGTCCTGATGCTCGCGGTGACGGAGCTCGCGGAGGCGATGGAAGCGCACCGTGACGGCAATACGGGTAGCGACAAGATCCGCGGCTTCTCCAAGGTAGAAGAGGAACTTGCCGACACGGTCATCCGAATCCTCGATCTGGCCGCCGGGATGGGCTTCGATGTCGACGGTGCGGTCCGGGCGAAGATGGCCTACAACGAGACGCGCCCGTATCGGCACGGGGGGAAGCTGGCCTGAGCGACTCAGCTCGGTGGCGCCGCGGCGGCGCCAAGCCGGAACGCTTGAACGTTCGTGTCAATGACCGACGGCGCCTTGTCGGCGAAGAACGACGCGATCGCCTCGATCAGCGCCGCCTCCGAGAGATCCAGGAACGGCGATCCGGCCCCGAGCATGACCATGTTCGCCGCCTGGATCGCGCCGGCCTTCTTGGCGAGCGCTGCCGCGTCGACCAGTCGATGCGTCGGGTGCCGTTCGATCTCGCCGAGGACGTCCCGCACGGGCGGGTAGCCGGAGACGTTCACGAGCGGCTCAGCGTTGGAGACGACGGCGCCAATTGGTGACAAGTAGGGCAGGTAGCGAAGCGCCTCCATCGGTTCGAGCGCGAGGACGAGCTGTGCCGTCCCCATCCGCACGAGGTTCGAGTGGAGCGGTCGATCGGAGTAGCGGAGGTGGCTTTGCACCACGCCGCCGCGCTGCGCCATCCCGTGAACCTCGGCCTGTCGCACGTGGAGGCCGAGAGCCCGTGCGGCCTCGCCGATCACCCCGGCGAGGGCAAGGAGACCCTGCCCTCCCACCCCGGCGAGGATGACGTTTCGATTCATCGGTCCCCCGCCTCCTCGGACTGGCCGCTTCGCGCACGGCGCCGGGCGGTCTGAATGCACTCGCGCCGCGCGACGACGACCGACGGGCCGACGTACGCGATCTCTTCCCTGAGCACCGCGACGTTGTCCGCGAGGTTCCTCGGATGCGGCTCGATGGTCCGAACGTGTGTCCGATCGACGCCAAGGCCGGCGCAGAGGGACTCGATTCGCCCCTCCGCCGAGGACGCTTGGCCGCCGGTCATCGCGATCGCCAGGTTGTCGACGATGACGACGGTGACGTTCGCGTTCTCGCGGACGCAGTCGAGGAGGCCGGCGAGTCCGGAGTGGGCGAACGTTGAGTCGCCGATCAGCGCGACCGCCGGGCGAAGCCCCGCTGCCGCTGCTCCCTTGGCCATCGTGATCGACGCGCCCATCTCGATGCACGTGTCGATCGCGTCATACGGTGGGAGGGCCCCGAGCGTATAGCATCCGATATCGGAGAAGACGACCCCGCCGCTCGGTCGGGCGCCGAGCGCCTCGGTGAGGGCGGCGCACGTGTCCGCGTGTGGGCACCCGGGACAGAGGGCGGGGGGGCGCGGGATCGGAGCGGACGAGGCAGCGATCGTCGGCGACCGGCGGCGCCCGAGCGCGTCGGCGACCGCTTCCGGGGTTAACTCGCCGGTTCGGGGAAGATGCCCCGAAAGCCGGCCGTGAACGGTCGGAGAGACCCGGGCGGGTACTCCGCGGAGCTTCGCTTCGACGTAGGGGAACCCTTCCTCGAGCACCAGAACGCGCTCGCATGCGTTCATCAGTTCGCTCACGAGACGCTCAGGGACCGGGTACTGGCCGATCTTGAGAATCGGGTGGGGGAAGCTGTCGCCGACGACATCGAGTAGGTAGCCGTAGGCGATGCCGCACGCGACGATCCCGAGGGATCGGTCGGCGCCTTCGATGAACCGATTGAACGGACTCGCGTCGCTCTCGCCAACGAAGTTCGCCTGCTGCTCGACCAGGCGGGCATAGCTTTGCCGCGCGAGCGCGGGTAAGAGGATGAAACGCTTCGGGTCTTCCGGGAGAGAGAACGGGTTCGGCGGGCGCGTCGGACCGGTCGTGATGGTTCCTCGGGAGTGCGACAGCCGCGTGGTCAAGCGGATCAGCACCGGGACGCGGTGCCGCTCGGACAGGTCGAGCGCGTGCGCCGGGGCATCGTAGGCCTCCTGCTGGTCAGCCGGCTCGACGCAGGGCATCAACGCGAGATCGAGGTAGACGCGGGAATCCTGCTCGTTCTGCGACGAGTGCATCGATGGATCGTCGGCCACGTTGATGATCAACCCGCCGTTTGCCCCGGCGATCGCCGAGTTGATAAACGGATCTGCGGCGACGTTCAGACCGACATGCTTCATGCTCGCCATCGCACGCCGACCGGCGTAGCTCGCGCCGATCGCCGCTTCGAGCGCCGTCTTCTCGTTCGCGGTCCAGCGGGCGACGACATCGCCGTGAGCGGCCTCGGGGCTCCTCAACACGTATTCGGTGATCTCCGTCGACGGCGTGCCCGGGTAGGCGTACGCGGCCGAAACCCCTGCGTCCAGCGCTCCGCGGGCGAGGGCCTCATTCCCCAACAGCAGGTGGGTCCGTACGAGGCCCTCCTGTCGACATTGAGACGACGCGACGTGTGGCATCCGGGACAGGGTAAGGGCCCCGGCGAAGGCGCGCAAGGGGGCCGACGCATCGTCGGAGATTCCGTTGGCGTTTGCCTTCGGGCACTGCGTTTGGTTGCTCTGTTCTGAGGGGGTCGATATACTGCGCTCGATTTCTTCAAGATCCACCCAAGGGGGACATCGACATGGGGCAAGCAAGGAACATCTGCTTGGTGGGGCATTCGGGATGCGGTAAGACGGTGCTTGCGGCCGCGCTGATGAAGAAGGGGGGCATCAAGGAGCAACTTTCGCTGGATGCGTCCCAAGAGGAGAAGGAGCGCGGTCACACGATCGATCTCGGGATCGGCACGTACACGGCGAAGGACCTGACCGTGACGCTTCTCGACACGCCCGGCGGCGACGAGTTTGTGGAGGAGATGTACAAGGGCGTCGCCGTTGCCGATCTCACGCTTCTCGTCGTCGGTGCCGACCGGGGGGTCGAGGTCGTGACCGAACGAGGGTGGGAGATCACCGGCAACGCTAAGCGGCCGACGGCCGTCCTGGTGAACCAGATGGACAAGGAGAACGCGAAGTTCGACGACGTTCTCGCATCGCTGCGCGACCACTTCGACGGCAAGTTCGTCCCCCTTCAGCTGCCGATCCGAGAGGGCAGCGACTTCGTCGGCATCGTCGACCTGTTGGCAAATCGGGCCGTCTACTTCGCGGACAAGGGGAAGACCGGGATTCCCGCCGACCTCGCCGCGGGCTGCGAGGCGGCGCGCAGCGCCCTCTTGGAGGAGGTCTCGACCTACGACGACGATCTGATGATGAAGTTCCTCGAGGACGAGGAGATCAGCACGGACGAAGCGGCGACGGCGCTGGCTGGGGCCGTCGCCTCCGGCGACGTGGTGCCCGTTCTGTGTGCGTCCGCGACCGAGGGCAAGGGGCTCGACCAGCTGATGAACGCATTCGCGACCCTCTCGGCGACGAAAGGAGACGCGTAGGCCCCGTGTCGCGCCGTCGTGTTTTGCCTTTCGAACGATCCGTACCTCGGCCGGCTTTCGTTCGTGCGCGTGATCGACGGGACGTTGCAGGAGGGGAAGGCGTTGATCGACGTGGGAACGGGTCACAAGGTCGACGTTCGCGACCTATACGCGTTCGAGGGGACGACGCAGAAGCGAGTTCCGAACGCCTCCAGCGGGCAGATCGTCGCGATCGGCAAGGCAGAGGATCTCGCGCTCGGTGCGACGATCGCGACCAACCAAGGCGCGGAACCGTACCCGATCCCAGAGTTTCCCAAGCCGGTCTACTCGCAGGCGATCGTGCCGAAGAGCCAGTCGGACGTGGAGAAGATGAGCGAGGCGCTCCGCGAGATCTCCACGACCAAGGCGACGATCCGCGTCGACCGGGATCCCGTAACCAAGGAGATGCTGATCCACGGCATGGGTGACATCCACCTGTCGGTGTTCCTCGAGCGCGTGAAGAATCGATACAACGTCTCGCTGGAGACGCATCGCCCGAGCATTCCGTACAAGGAGACGATCCGGAAGAAGGCCGAGGCGAAGTACCGTCACAAGAAGCAAACGGGCGGCCGGGGTCAGTTCGGCGAGGTCGTCCTGCGGGTCGAGCCGTTCAATGGCGAAGGCGGGTACCGGTTCCTCGACGAAATCAAAGGGGCGTCGATCCCCGGGCAGTACATCCCCGGCGTCGAGAAGGGGGTCGTCGAGGCGATGGAGGAAGGGAATCTCGCCAAGTTCCCGGTGACGAACATCTCGGTGGCCGTCTTCGACGGCAGCTTCCATCCGGTCGACTCGTCGGAACTGGCGTTCAAGCTCGCGGCGCGGCACGCGTTTCGCGACGCGTACGACAAGGCGCAGCCGGTCCTGCTTGAACCGGTGATGAGCGTGCAAGTCCGCACGCCGGAGGAGTTCACCGGCGACATCATCAGCGATCTGAACGGCCGTCGCGGCCGGATCCTCGGGATGGAACCGGCGGGTAAGGTCACGACGATCCGCGCCGTGGTGCCGTTGGCCGAGGTGCAGAGCTACGCTCTTGATCTGAAATCGCGTACGCAGGGGCGGGCGACGTTTCAGATGGAGCCGGCGGAGTACCAGGCGGTCCCGGGGAATCTCCAGGAGAGGATCATCGCCCAGGCGAAGCAAGACGAGGAATGAACGTTCGTCGCTACATGCAGCCGAGCGTCGTGACCGTCGGTGCGGACGCGCCGATCTCGGAGGCACGCGATCTGATGGAGGAGCACGGGTTCGGTCTTCTTCTCGTCGTCTCGGAGGAGGCGGCTCTCGCGGGCTTCGTCACGCGCGCCGGGTTGAAGGAGATCGCGGATTGGGAGACGCCGGTGTGTCGGTTCTCCCACCCGGCGAGGTTCGCGGTCTCCCCCGAAGACACGCTCGAGAAGGCGGCGCTGATCCTGCTCGCCAACCGTTTGGTCATCCTTCCGGTGGTCGAGGAGGGAAGGCTAGTTGGCGTGATCACGCAGAGCGAGCTGCTCAGGGGACTGACACGAGGGCTTGGCATTGGGCTCGAGGCGACTCGACTGACCGTGAAAACCCGAGCTGAGAGCGAGGACCTCTACGATGTGTTTGCCATCCTTCGTGGATATGGGGCGAAGATCGTCTCCGTCACGCAGTCGGGAGTGGAGGATGGCGTGCGCGATGTCGTGCTCCGTGTCCAGGGCGTTTCCGACAAGGAGCGGCTGAGGGCCGAGCTTGAGGAGGCGCTGAAACGTCACCGATGAATCGGCTCAGCGTCCGTACGACGCGGCGTGAGGAGTTCATCGATATCACAGGTCTCGTCCGCGACGAGTTGTCCCGCGCGGGGAGCGGGCGCGACGGTCTTTGTGTTGCGTACTGTCCGCACACCACTGCCGGGCTGACGATCAACGAGGGCGCCGATCCAGCGGTGGCGGCTGACCTGCTGGTGGGGCTGGATCGGTTGGTGGCGGGCGATGTGGCTTGGAAGCACCTCGAAGGGAACTCGCCGGCACACCTCAAGGCTGCGCTCGTCGGGACGTCCGTTCAGGTCGTGATCGTCGATGGCGACCTCGCGCTCGGGACGTGGCAACGGGTCTTTCTGTGCGAGTTCGACGGGCCTCGAACGCGTGAGGTCTGGCTGCGCTTCGCGGCTTGAACCGCCGGTTTGCGACCGGTACAATCCCGCGCGAATCGAGCGAGTGCGCCAGCGTAGCTCAATTGGCAGAGCAACGGTTTTGTAAACCGTAGGTTGCCAGTTCGACTCTGGCCGCTGGCTCCGGAGCGGGCTGTTGCTTGGAGGGGTACCGAAGCGGCCAAACGGGGCGGACTGTAAATCCGTTGGCGAACGCCTACGGGGGTTCGAATCCCTCCCCCTCCAGTTGTTGTGGGAACGAGGTTTCGGTTACACTCCGTGCTTGTGATCGGAACGCCCGTGTAGCTCAGGAGGTAGAGCACCCCCTTGGTAAGGGGGAGGTCGTCGGTTCGACTCCGATCGCGGGCTGAAGGCTCGCGAGGGAGTCATCCCGTTGAGTGAGTACATCAGAACGCTAGATCGAGACTGAATCGCACGTCTCAAGGAGGTTTAGGCGATGGCGAAGGAAGCGTTTGTGAGGGACAAGCCTCACCTGAACATCGGCACGATCGGACACATCGACCACGGGAAGACGACGCTGACCTCGGCGATCACGAAGGTCCTCGCAACCCAGGGCAAGGCAGCTGCGATGGCGTTCGAGGACATCGACAACGCGCCGGAGGAAAAGGCGCGCGGGATCACGATCAATGTCCGACACGTCGAGTACCAGACGGACACCCGCCATTACGCGCACATCGATTGTCCGGGTCACGCCGACTACATCAAGAACATGATTACCGGTGCGGCCCAGATGGACGGGGCAATCCTGGTCGTCGCGGCGGACGACGGACCGATGCCGCAGACCCGCGAGCACGTCCTGTTGGCAAAGCAGGTGAACGTTCCGGCGATGGTCGTGTTCCTGAACAAGGTGGACATGGTCGACGATCCGGAGTTGGTCGACCTGATCGAGATGGAGATCCGCGAACTCCTGTCCGAGTACGAGTTTCCCGGTGACGAGATCCCGATCATTCGCGGTTCGGCGCTCAAGGCGATGGAGCACGGAGACGAGGTGGGACATCCCGACACGGAGTGCATTACCGAGCTGATGAGCGCCGTCGACGAGTACATCCCACTGCCGGACCGTGAGGAGGACAAGCCGTTCCTGATGCCGGTCGAGGATATCTTCTCGATCAAGGGGCGCGGCACGGTCGCGACAGGGCGTGTGGAGCGAGGGAAGATCACTCCGGGAATGGAGATCGAACTCGTCGGCGTCCACGATCAGATCGAGAAGACGGTCGCCACGAGCCTCGAGATGTTCAACAAGACGCTCGACTACGCGATCGCAGGCGACAACGTCGGGATCCTCCTGCGCGGAATCGACAAGGACGCAATCGAGCGCGGGCAGGTCATCGCGGCACCGAAGTCGATTACCCCGCACACGAAGTTCGAAGGGGAGATCTACGTCCTGACCAAGGACGAGGGCGGACGGCACAAGCCGTTCTTCACGGGGTACAAGCCGCAGTTCTTCTTCCGGACCACCGACATCACCGGGACGATGATGCTTCCCGAGGGCGTCGAGATGGTCATGCCCGGTGACCACGTCAAAATCAACGGGGACCTGATCCACCCGATCGCGATGGACGAGGGCCTGCGGTTCGCCGTCCGCGAAGGCGGGAAAACGATCGCCTCGGGCGTCGTCACGAAGATCCTCGAGTAAGAGGGACAGACATGGCCAAGAAGGGCGAAGCGGTCATCCACGTCACTCTGGCGTGCAGCGAGTGCGGGCGCCGGAACTACCACACGCGGCGGAACAAGAACAACACCCGCGGCAAGCTTGAGCTGCGCAAGTACTGTAAGTGGGATCGGAAGCACACGCCGCACAAGGAGGTCTAGCTCGCGGCCGGCGAGAATCGGCGGTCGTGTAGACGCCACAGGCCCTTAGCTCAACTGGCAGAGCGTCCGACTCCAAATCGGAAGGCTGGGGGTTCGAGTCCTCCAGGGCCTGCAACAGGACGGTGGAGCAAGGAGCGAACCCATGATCGAGCGGATCGTGAACTATCTCAAGGGCGTCCGCGCCGAGGTCGCCCGCGTGAGCTGGCCAACGCGCAACGAAGTCATCTCGCTGACTGCGTTGATCCTTCTGTTGGTCGTCGTCGTCACGATCTACATCTGGGGTGTCGACGGGATCATCGGAACGCTCCTGCGGCTCTTCGTGCAATAGGGGACCGAGCATAGCAATGCGACTGAAGAAGTGGTATGCCATTCAGACTTACGCTGGATCCGAGTTGAAGGTCAAGGAGGACCTCAACGAGCGGATCCAGAAACGCGCGTGGGAGAAGGCGGTCGAGCAGTTCACGATCGATGGCGAGAAGACCTTCTTTCTCGTTCCGGTCGAGGAAGTCATCACATCTCGGAGTCGACGCGGCGCCGGCACGGAGTACCGGATCCCCTATGAGTACGACCTCGTGGCCAAGCCGAACGAACGCGTCCAACGCGGCGAGGTTATCGCCCGCAAGCCCCCTCGGCACATGGAGGAAGACGCGCATGTCGTCGAGGTGGAGGCGTTGCAGCGGGTAATTATTGAGATGACCAATCGTAACGAGGAGGTTTACCTGATCCCGGCGGAGAAGCGAGTCCGACGGGACATCCGTGTCGGGGAGAAGATTCGAAACGGCGTTCCGCTGACGTCGGACTCCGATGAACAGTACGTCGTCATCAATCGGGGAACGATCGTCAGTCGCGACAAGGTCCGTCGCGTGACGTTCCGATACGGGGACGACAGGGAGAAGGCCCGGATCATCCCGGAGAAGTACCTGGTGAAAGCGCGAAAGGGGATCGACCTGTCGGCCGGCGACCGCGTTGAGTCCGAGGACCAGGTTGTCAGCCGCGCGTCGGGCCTTCTCAAGGTGAAGGAGTACAAGGACAAGCGGATCGTCACGATCCAACGGATCGAGAAGCGCCGCCTCTTCCCCGGGTACGTGTTCGGCCGAATCGGGCTGGACGAAGAGGAGATGATGGAGCTGATCGACGGGGTGAAGGGAGCGGTCCGCTACGTCGGTTCGAGGTACAAGCCGATGCCGATCGAGGGGCCGGAGATGAAGCTGATCAAGCGGAAGGCCGGGCTTCTCGCCGTGCCCGTAGCCGCGGCGGCATCATCGGCGGAGGCCCCGACAGAACCAAGGATCGAGATCGACTTCTCGGTGGGAGAGGTCGTCGAGATCGTCGAGGGTCCGTTTGCCGACTTCACCGGATCGATCAAAGAGATCGACAAGGACGCCGAAGAGGTCACCGTGATGGTCAAGATCTTCGGCCGCGAGACGCCGGTGCGGCTCGGCTTCGAGGGCATCGAAAAGCTGTAGACACCGCGAAAGAAAGGGGAGGAGGCAAGATGGCAAAGACCGTGATCGCGAAGATCAACCTGCACATCCCGGCCGGCCAAGCGACGCCGGCGCCTCCGGTGGGACCCGCGCTGGGTGAGCACAAGCTCAACATCATGGACTTCTGCAAGAAGTTCAACGATGCGACGAAGGGCGAGACGCCGGGGACGATCATCCCGGTTGTCATCTCCGTGTATCTGGGCGGAACCTTCGACTTCATCCTGAAGCAGCCTCCGGCCGCCGAGCTGATCAAGATGGCGGCGGGGGTTCAGTCCGGTTCGCCGGAGCCCAACCGAATGAAGGTGGCGCGAATCACCCGAGAGCAGGTCCGCCGGATCGCCGAACGCAAGCTGCCCGACTTGAACACCTACAAGATGGAATCGGCGATGCGGATCATCGAGGGCACGGCGCGCAACATGGGAGTCGAGGTGGTGGAAGGGTGAAGCGAAGTAGACGATATAGAGGAGCTGCGACCCTCGTTCCGCCTGAGTCTTCGTTCGGCGTCGACGAGGCGATCGACAAGCTGAAGGCCGGGGCGACGGCGAAGTTCGATGAGACCGCCGAGGTTTCATTGAGTCTCGGCATTCGGCCGAGCCAGGTCGTCGTCCGTGGGACCGTCAATCTGCCTCACGGCACGGGAAAGACCGTGCGCGTGCTCGCGTTCGCCAAAGGCGAGAGCGTCGCCGAGGCAGAGCAGGCCGGTGCCGACCACGTCGGCGGCGAGGACATGGCGAAGCGGATTCAGGAAGGATGGTTCGAGTTCGACAAGGTCGTCGCCACGCCGGACATGATGCCCGTCGTCGGAAAGCTCGGGAAGGTCCTCGGACCGCGCGGACTGATGCCGAGCCCGAAGACAGGGACCGTCACGCGGGACATCGGCCAAGTGATTGGCGAGCTGAAGCGGGGGATGATCGAATTCCGCACGGACCGTCAAGGCGTGATCCATACGGTCTTCGGAAAGGCGTCGTTCGAGTCCGGCGCGCTGAAGGAGAACCTTCTCGCCGTGCTCCGGGGCGTCGCTGAGCGGAAGCCCGAAGAGGGACTGAAGGGGCGGTACATGAAGAAGGTGTGCATCGCCTCGACGATGGGACCGGGGATCGTCCTCGACTCCGCCGAGGTTCAGGCCATCGCGGACGCGGCGAGCTAGGAGAACGGGATGCCGACACAGACCAAGATTGACGAAGTCGCCCGCCTGAAGGAGAAGCTCGAGAGCGCCGTTTCGCTGGTGTTGGCCGACTACCGTGGGCTGACGGCCAACGAGATGGTCGAGCTCCGCGAGAAGTTTGCCAAGGAGGGGCTCGAGTACCGCGTGGTCAAGGACACGCTTGCGAGGATCGCCGCCGCCGAAGCGGGGATCGAAGGACTTGCCGGGCTGTTCTTCGGCCCGATCAGCATTGCTTTCGGCTACGAGGATCCGGCCGCGGCGTTCAAGCTGAGCGAGGAGTGCCGGAAGACCTACGCCCCGCGCTACGACCTGAAGGGCGGGATGTTCGAAGGCGTTCTCGTTCGGGAGGCCGAGGTGCTCCGGTATGCCAAGCTTCCGTCGCGCGAAGAGCTGCTGGCGAAGATGGCGATGCTTCTGTCGAGCCCGATGCGGGCGCTGGCGTTCATGTTGCAGGCCAAGATTCGCGAGCTGGCCTGTGTGATCAGTGAAGTGCGCAAACAACGCGAACAGCAGAAAGAGGAGGAGTAGCACATGGCCAAGGAAGACATCCTTCAGCAGATAGAGGAGATGTCGGTGAAGGATCTCGCCGAACTCGTCGAGATGATCGAAGAGCGCTTCAACGTCTCGGCGGCTATGGCGGCCCCGGTCGCAGTCGCCGTCGCGCCGACGGCGGGCGACGCGGAGGACGCCGCAGGTGCGGCGGCCACATACAAGGTCGTCATGACCAGCGCCGGGCAGAAGAAGATCCAGGTCATCAAGGAGATCAAGGAGATCACCGGCAAGGGCCTCAAGGAGTGCAAGGAGCTGGCGGACGGCCTCCCGGCCACGATCAAGGAAGGCGTGGGCCCCGACGAGGCAACAAGCATCAAGGAGAAGCTGGAGGCGGCCGGAGCTGAGATCGAACTGCAGCAGTAGCCACCGGGACGACGACCGAGCCGAAGAGCATGCCGTTCGTATGCACGCCTGCCTCGGGGCGGCCATCGCCGCCTTGAGGCAGGGCGTCCTTTTCAAGGGGAGATCATGAGACACCGAGAAAGAAGGTCCTACGGACAGATCCAGGAGATCCTTCCCCCTCCGTATTTCCTTGCCGATGTGCGCACCTCGTTTAGGGACTTCGTCGAAGACGGGATTACGAGGGCCTTCGCCGACATAACGCCGATCGAGGGGCACGGCAAGGATGGCTTGGTGCTGGAGTTTGTCGACCCGTACCTCGGGGAGGCGCGCAACTCGGAACTGGAGTGCAAAGACAAGGACCTCACGTACGCCCGGCCGCTCCGCGTAGCAGCCCGTCTGCTGCAGGAGGGGAAGCTCCTTCAAGAGACGGAGCTGTACATCGGCGACTTCCCGATGATGACGAGCCGCGGCACATTCATCATCAACGGCTCCGAGAACGCGCTCGTCAACGAGCTGACCCGCGCCCCCGGGGCGTACTTCACGCAGGAGGACGTCCAGCAGTACAAAGGGCACATCCTTCCCGAGCTTGGCGCCTGGTTGGAGATTCTCCTCGACACGCGCCGGATGACGCTGCGCGCGAATCTCGATCGCAAGGGGAAAGTGTCCGTGGCGACGCTTCTCAAGGCGCTTGGCTTCGACGCGGACAGGATTCGGCGGTATTTCTCGTTCGAGGTTTCTCCGGTGACCGCCGAACGGCTGGAGCCGTTCGTCGGCCACATGTCTGCAGACGAGATTGTCCCGAAGAAGGCCGACGAGCCGCTTCTGGAGGCCGGCCAGACGCTGCAGGAAGAGCATCTTGCCGCGCTCGAAGCAACGAAGGTCGGTTCGATCCGCCTCGTGAATCGGTACATCCAGAAGGCGCTGGAGGAGGATCAGACGACGACGCAGGAGGAGGCACTCCGAGCGGTGTATCGCCGCCTGCGGCCGTCCGACCGATCGTCGCCGGCCCAGATGGGAGAGTACCTCGAGAACTTGTACTTCCATCCGACGAGCTACCAGCTGTCGCAAGTCGGGCGGTTCAAGGTCAACCGGAAGCTCGGAATGCAGCTCAAGCAGCCGGTTCTCTATCTCGCGGACATCGTCCGGACGATCCGGGTCCTACTGGAGGTCCCCGACGATGAGACGCTGCTCGACGAGAAGGATCACTTGGCGAACAAGCGCGTGCGCCTTCCTGGTGAGCTGGCCGAGAACGCCCTTCGGACTGGCCTGGTCCGGATGGCTCGGATCGCGCGGGACAAGCTCTCGAAGTACGCGCTTGACGAAAAGGACACGATCCGGCGGCTCATTTCCACGCGGACGGTGCAGGGGGCGATCAACCAGCTCTTCTACACGGGGCGGTTCTCGCAGTTCCTGGAGCAGACGAACCCGCTGACCGAGCTGACGCACAAGCGCCGGTTGAACGCGCTCGGCGGCGGCCTGACGAAACGCCGGGCGAAGATCGAGGTTCGCGATGTCCACTCGTCCCACTACGCGCGGATCTGCCCGATCGAGACGCCGGAGGGACAGAACATCGGGCTGATTACGTCGCTCGCCTGCTACGCGAGCGTGAACGACTACGGCTTCCTCATCGCGCCGTACCGGAAGGTCGTCAAGGGGAAGGTGACCGACGAGATCGTATATCTGATGGCCGACGATGAGGAAAGGCACATGATCGCGCCTGCGACGGCAGCGATCGACAAGAGCGGGAAGCTGCTCGGCGAGCGGGTCGAGGTTCGGACCGGCCGCGAGGAGGTCCGCCTGGTGCCGCCGAAAGAGGTCGACTTCATCGGTGTCTCCCCCAAGGCGCTGGTCGGCGTCTCGTCGGCGTTGATCCCGTTCCTCGAGCATGATGACTCGAACCGGGCCCTGATGGGAGCGAACATGCAGCGCCAGTCCGTTCCGATGCTGCGCCCCGAGGCGCCGCTGGTCGGCACCGGGTTGGAGCGACAGGCGGCGATGGACTCGGGGATGCTCGTGGTGGCGGAGGAGGACGGAGTCGTCGAGGAGGTCGATGCGCGGCAGATCGTCGTGAAGAAGGGGAGGAAGAAGACGACGTACCCGCTTGTCAACTTCGAGCGCTCGAATCAGGACACGATTCTCCACCAGCGGCCGGTCGTCGCGGAGGGGGACCAGGTGCGGGTGGGGGCGCTGCTCGCCGACGGGCCGTCGAGCGATCTGGGGGAACTGGCGCTCGGCCGGAACCTCCTTGTCGCGATCATGCCGTACGAGGGATACAACTACGAGGACGCGATCGTCATCAGCGATCGACTTGTGCGCGAGAACCTCCTCGACTCGATCCACATCGAGGAATTCGAGGTGAAGGCCGAGGAGACGAAGCTCGGCCCCGAGGAGATCACCGCTGACATCCCGAACATCTCGAAGGAGGACTTGAAGAACCTCGACGAGGATGGGATCGTCCGCGAGGGGACGGTCGTCCGCACTGGGGACATACTCGTCGGCAAGATCACCCCCCGGGGCGAATCGGAGCCGACGCCCGAGGAGAAGATCTTCCGGTCGATCTTCGGCGAGCGGGCGCGCAACGTGCGCAATACATCGCTGCGGATGCGTCCGGTCGCGGGGACGGCGAAGGTGATCAAGGTCAAGAAGTTCTCCCGCGACCAGGGCGACGAGCTCGACGCGGGCGTGAACGAGCTGGTGAAGGTGTTCGTTGCGCAGCGCAAGACGATCTCGATCGGCGACAAGCTCGCCGGCCGACACGGGAACAAGGGCGTCATCTCGACCGTTCGGCCGATGGCCGAGATGCCTTTCCTCCCTGACGGCACGCCGGTCGACATCGTGCTCAATCCGATGGGGGTCCCGTCCCGGATGAACCTCGGGCAGATCTTCGAGGCGAACCTCGGCTGGCTCGCCCACCTGCGGAACGAGTGGGTCGCAACGCCGATCTTCGATGGCGCGAAGGAAGAGGAGATCCTCAGCGAGCTGCACGAGGAGCGGAAGAAGGCGGATCTTGCTCAAGGAGACGACTACGACGGTAAGGTCGTCCTACGCGACGGGCGAACGGGGCTCCCGTTCGAGCGACCGATCACAGTTGGGTACATGTACATTCTCAAGCTCGAGCACATCGCGGACGAGAAGATCCACGCTCGGTCGACCGGCCCGTACGCATTGATCACGCAGCAGCCGCTTGGCGGGAAGGCCCAGTTCGGCGGCCAGCGGCTCGGGGAGATGGAAGTCTGGGCGCTGGAGGCGTACGGCGCAGCGGCTCTGTTGCAGGAGATGCTGACAGTGAAGTCGGACGACACGCGCGGCCGAATTCAGCTCTACAAGGCGATCCTGAAAGGGGAGGAGTTCCCCGATCCGGGGCTGCCTGAGTCGTTCAAGGTTCTCCTGCGCGAGCTGCGAAGCCTTGGGCTGTATCCCCGGGTGTACGATCGCAGCGACCATGAAGTCGACATCACCTAGCGAGGCGGAAGAAGGCGAAGAACGATCGGCGGGCTTCGTCCTGTTCCGCCGCCGCAACGGCCAGAGGGTGTACCTGCTGCTCCGGCATCGCGAAGGAGGGCACTGGGCGTTTCCGAAGGGCCGAGTCGAGCCGAACGAGGACGATCTGTCGGCGGCGCGGCGGGAGATCGCGGAGGAGACGGGCATCGCGGCGGCGCGACCGCTGAAGGGATTTCGTGCCTACAGCACGTACCGATTCTCCCGAGGCGGTCGATCGATCTCGAAGACGGTTGTCTATTTCCTCGCCGAGGCGGACGTGGGGGACGTCCGTCTGTCGGACGAACATACCGACGTCGCTTGGCTGGAAGCGGGCGAGGCACGGTGCCGGCTGTCGTACGAGGAGACGCGGCGGATCCTCGACGAAGCGGAGGCTCGCATCGCGGCGGAGGGGGCACCGGCTCGGTGAGCGTGGCTGGGATTCCCCGAGACGCTCGTTCGGTGAGGGGATCGATCTCATCCCGTGCGCATCTTGAGGATTCCACACGATCGAGATGGACGGCGGAAGGAATCGAAGCGTGGCGACGCGGTGAGCCGTCGCCTAGAATAGCGGCATGATCGGCACGAGAGCGAGGAGGGACATCCGATGGGAAAGTTGACGTTCATCGATGAGGCACTGAACGGACTGCGCGAGAAGGGGCTGTACAACACGATCCGCACGATCGAGAGCGCGTCGGACGCGTGGGTCACGATCGACGGCCGGCGCGTGCTGAACATGTGCTCCAACAACTACCTCGGCTTCGCGAACGACGAGCGACTCCGCGTGGCGGCGAAGCGTGCGATCGACGAGTACGGCGTCGGGCCCGGAGCGGTCCGCTCGATCGCCGGAACCATGTCGCTGCACATCCAGCTCGAGAAGCGGATCGCCGAGTTCAAGGGCACCGAGGCGGCGCTGTCCGTGCAGTCGGGGCTGAACACGAATCTCGCCACGATTCCGCTGCTGATGGGGAAAGAGGACATGATCTTCACCGACGAGCTCAACCACGCGTCGATCATCGACGGGGTGCGTCTCACCAAGGCGCAGCGCGTGATCTTCCCGCACCGCGATACCGACGCGCTCGGGGAGAAGCTCGAAGAGCACAAGGGCATCGCGAAGAAGCTGATCATCACCGACGGGGTCTTCTCGATGGACGGAGACCTCGCTCCGCTGCCGGGGATCGTCGAGCTGGCTGAACGGTACGACGCGATAGTGATGGTCGACGATGCGCACGGTGAGGGGGTCCTTGGGGATCACGGTCGTGGGATCGTCGACCACTTCGGACTGCACGGCCGCGTCGACATCGAGTGTGGCACGATGTCGAAAGCGTTCGGCGTGATGGGCGGCTACATCGCCGGAAGCGCGAAGCTGGTTGAGTTCCTCCGCCAGCAGGCGCGTCCGTTCTTGTTCTCGTCCGCCGCGACGCCTCCCGATGTGGCCGCGTGCATAGAGGCGATCGACATTCTAGATCGGGACGACACGGCGGTCCGGACGCTGTGGGAAAACGCGAAGTACTTCAAGGCAGCGCTTCAGGGGCTTGGGTTCGACACGGGGCAGAGCGAGACGCCGATCACGCCGGTGATGCTCGGCGAGGCCGAGACCGCGTGGGACTTCTCGAAGAAGCTGTTCGCCGAGGACGTATTCGGCACGGCGATTGCATTCCCGACCGTTCCGAGAGGCAGGGCGCGGATTCGCGTGATGCTCTCCGCGGCCCACAGCCGCGACGACCTCGACTTCGCGATCGAGAAGTTCGCGCTTGTCGGACGACAGCTCAGGGTGATCGAGTAGATGCCGGTCGAGCCGATTCGAAGCGACGGCGCACCCCGGGCGGTCGGCCCCTACTCGCAGGGGACGAGGGCCGGTCCATGGATCTACACCTCGGGGCAGATCCCGCTCACACCGTCCGGCGACATGATCGGCGACGACGCGGGCGCGGCTGTGTCGCAGGCGCTGGATAACGTTCGGTCGATCCTCACGGCGGCAGGCGCGTCGATGGATGATGTCGTGCACGTGACGCTCTACTTACGGGACATGGACGACTTCACCGCCGTGAACGAGGCATATGCGGCGTATTTCGCGGCCGTCCCTCCGTCCCGAAGCTGTGTCGGAGTGGCGCGGCTGCCCAAGGATGCGCGCCTCGAGATCGAGGCGGTGGCCTGGGTGGGACCGTGACCGAGGAGGCTGTCCGTTTCTTCGACGCCCACTGCGATACGGTAATGAAGGTCCTCGATGACGGAGCCGATTTCGCCGGGAGCGAAGGCAGGGCGCATGTCACGTTTCCCGCGATGGCGGAAGCTGGCGTCCGAGCGCAGATCTTCGCCTGCTTCGTTCTCAGCGAGCAGCACCGCGGCGAGGAAGCGGAGCGCGCCGAGGCGATGATCCGCAAGATCGGCTCGATGGCCGACGGAACGGACGGCCGGATGCGGATTGCTTGCACGCGGGCGCACATCGACGCTGCGTTCGGCGATGGGCCGATCGCTGCGATTCTCGGCCTCGAGGGCGCCGATCCGCTCGAAGGAAGGGCAGATCGACTGCGGCACTTCGCCGATCTTGGCGTGCGCGATCTGATCTTCGCGTGGAAGGACAACCCGTTCTCCGGGACGGCGTTCGGGGAGAACACGGCGCTGACTCGCGAGGGGGAGCGACTGCTTGGGCTGGCCGAGGATCTCGGGATCATGGTCGACGTCTCTCACCTCTCCGACCGTGCGTTCGACGACGTCTGTCGAGCGGCGACGCGGCCGTTCATCGCCAGTCACTCGAACTGCCGCGCGCTCTGCCCGAGCCTCCGGAACCTGACCGATCCGATGATTCGGCGGCTGGCCGATCGCGGAGGGGTCATGGGGATCAATCTCGCCCCGGGATTCCTCTCCCCGGAGGTCCATCGCCGGCAGTCGCCGCTGTTCGAGGCGGCCCAGAAGCCCGACGTGTCGGTGAAGGAGCGGGAGCGGCTCAAGACCGAGGCGATGGCGATCCCCCGGCCGGCGCTCGACTGGGTGGCGCGGCACGTGTTGCACGCGATCGGCGTTGGAGGCGAGGAGTGCGTCGGGCTCGGCGGGGACCTGGACGGAATCAGCCAGACGCCCGAGGGCGTCGATGGCGTCGCCGACTATCCGCGGTTCGTTCCGCTGTTCCGTGAGGCCGGGCTGAGCGAACGCCAGATCGAGAAGGTCTGCGCCGGGAACTTCCTTCGGGTGTTCGGCGAGGTGCTCGCCTAGCGGCGGAGATCGCGCCACGCCGCGTAAAGGGGCTCGAGGGCGGCGGCGTATCGCTCTCCTAACTCGATGGGATCGGTGGATTCCGGCTCGTTGGGCATCGTCGCGTAGGGGATCGCGATGCCGCCGATTTCGAGCATGCCGTGCGTCTCACCGGCGACGACCGGCCAGTCGTCGGTCCCGTAAGTCCGCTCCATCTCCTCGCGCGGGACGGAATGGGTGAGGATCCCGTCGCGGCGCTTCTCGTCGTACCGCGCGACGTTGCGCCGCCACGACTCCTCGAACGAAACGGAGACGTAGAGGATGGCGGTCCGTTGGAGGATCGACGGGGAAAGACGGCTCAGCGCATCGGCATATCCGGACGGTCCGCCGCGGGAGAACTCGACGATCACGGTTCGGTGATCGAGGCGAGCGGGGGGAGTGACGACCGGCTCGACGTGCCGGTTGATCTTCTCGATCAGGAAGCCCCACAGACTGTCGTCGGTGACGGCGTAGTTGCCGCCGCAGCGCTTGGAGTGAAGCCGAGGGCGTTCGAGCTTCTCCCAGATATCGTCGTCGAGGAATCGCTCCCACAAGATCGGGAAGTCGTCGACGACGCGAAACGGTGCGATTCGGAAGCGCTCGGCGCGCTTTGCGGCCGACAGCCCATCCATGAAGCCAATGAGTTCGCTCTTGCCGCTCGCCGGGCGGCCGAGAAGAAGGAGAATGTCGAAGGTCTTGCAAAGCGCTTTCCGGGGGATCCCGTACGACAGGTCGAGAACGTCGGCAAGATCCCGCAGCGTCTGGTCCACGGGGCGATCTGCGTCGATCGGGATCAGCCGCGACGCGCGGTCGCCGTGCCACCGGTCGAGGCGGGCGGCCATCCGGTCGAGATCGGCTGCGTCCACGTCGAAGCCGGGCGTGCCGCGAGCCCGTTGGCGCGCGATCGATCGCGAGACGGGGATCTCCAAGCGGACGTACGCATCCGGCTCCGGGATTGTGTGGCGGAGCCCATCATAGGCGTTCACGAAGCCCGCGTCGCCGAGCGCGACCGAGTAGGCTAAGTGAACCCCGAGATGAGATTCCTCCAAACAGAGATAGCCGTGCTCAACGATCTCCCGAATGCGCGCCGCCCGCTCGGGCAGGGCGCGTTCGATTGCGGCGGTGAGGGCGGCGCGGTCGCGAAGCAAATCGATCCTCTCGCGCTCCACGATCTCCTTGACGAGCTCCGGGAGAACGCGGACCGACTCCGGGTAGAAACGCTCGAGAAGCGCAAGTGCTTCGCTCTTCCCGACGGCGGGTAGCCCTTCGGCAACAACGTAATCCATCGCGCTCCTCTCCCGTGACCGATTGTACGTTCCGCGAGCAGTAGGTGCCCAACGGGGGCGCGGCATAGGACGGTGACGACCTCGACATCGTCCAACGCTTCAGTATAATGGGCCACTTCGAAAGGAGCCTGTAGGATTGAAGAAACTGATTATCGTCGAGTCTCCGACCAAGGCGCGCACGATCGGGCAGTACCTCGGGAGGGACTACGAGGTCCTTTCGTCGCAGGGCCACGTGAGGGATCTGCCGAAGAACGACCTTGGCGTGAACGTCGAGAAGGACTTCGCCCCGAAGTTCGAGACGAAGCGAAGCAAGATCGTCAGTCGGCTGCGTGAAGCGGCGAAGGGCGTCGATCGTGTCTACCTAGCGACCGATCATGATCGGGAGGGGGAAGCGATCGCGTTCGATCTGTTCACGATCCTAAACCGCGTCGTCAAGGACGAACGGGCGTTCTCGCGGCCCATCTTCAACGAGATCACGAAGCCGGTGATCCTCGAAGCGCTGGAATCGCCCGGCGCGATCGACCTTTGCAAAGTCGAAGCGCAGCGGACGCGTCGGATCCTCGATCGGCTGATGGGGTACCTGGTCTCCCCGTTGCTGTCGCGAACGATCGCCGGAAGCCGGTTCGCGGGGCTGTCCGCGGGCCGAGTTCAGTCGGTCGCTTTGCGGTTTCTCTGCGATCGAGAGGCGGAGATCACCGCGTTCGTACCGGAGGAGTATTGGGAGATCGACGCGCATCTCACCAACGGCGAGCCGTTCGTCGCCTCCGTGACGGCGCGGGGCGGCGAGCCGTTGGCGATCCAAAACGGGGAGGCGGCGGACGCGATCGTCGCCGAGATCCGAGCCGCGGATGAGATTCGTGTCGCGAAGATCGAGGAAAAGGAGCGGCGACGGAACCCGTCGGCTCCGTTCATTACGAGCACGCTTCAACAGGCGGCGTCCTCGCGGCTGGGTTTCACACCGAAGCGCACCATGCGGATCGCGCAGGAGCTGTACGAGGGGATCTCCCTGCCCGACGGGACGGACGGATTGATCACGTACATGCGAACCGATTCCGTACGCGTGTCGGAGGCGGCGATCGAACAGGCCCGAGGCGTGATCGAGACGACATACGGAACGGAGTACCTCTCGGCCAAGGTGCGCACGTTTCAGAACAAGCGGCGCTCGCAGGACGCGCACGAGGCGATTCGGCCGACCGACGAGGCGCGGACGCCGGAGTCGATCGCGGCGTACCTCTCGTCCGATCAGCACAAGCTCTACCGACTAATCTACGGCCGATTCCTGGCCACGCAAATGGCCCCGGCCGTCTACCGGCAGCGCAAGATCACCTTGGAGGCCGGAGCGTACACGCTGGAAGCGGCCGGGAGCGTACTTAGCTTCGACGGCTTTCTCCGAGCGATGCCCGAACAGCGAGTGAAGGAGTCCCCGATTCCGGGCGACGTGTCCGAAGGAGACCGAGTGTCCCTTGAGGACCTCGAGACGCGCCAGAAGTTCACCGAGCCCCCCCGTCGGTACAGCGAGGCCGGGCTGATCAACCTGCTCGAGAAAGAGGGCATCGGCCGTCCGAGCACGTACGCCTCGATCATCTCGGTGATCCAGGAGCGTGGCTACGCGGTCAAGGACGGCGGAAGCCTGCGGCCGACCCTCCTCGGCCAGATGGTCGTCGACTTCCTACAGCGGTACTTCGCGGAGACGGTCAATCCGCGGTTCACCGCTCACCTCGAGGAAGACCTCGACGAGATCGAGGAGGGGGACATGTCGCGGTTGGAAGCCCTAAACGAGTTCTATGGGCCGTTCGCCGAGCGTCTCTTGACGCTAGGTGAGGAGATCGAGGGTGGCGGGAACCGCGTGTTTCAGGTACCGTCGGACGTCACGTGCGATGTCTGCGGATCCCCGATGGAGCTCCGATACTGGAAGGGCTCGTTCTTCCTCGGCTGCACCGACTACCCGGATTGCCGTAGTACGGTCAATCTGCCACCTGGCCTACCCGTTCGGTACGAGTCGGATGGGATCAAGGTGAAAGAGGCACTCGCGGCTGCGGCCGAGGAGCGCGCCGAGCCGATTCCTTGTGGTACGTGCGGCGGTGAGATGGAACTCAGAGCCGGCCGATTCGGCCGCTATTACAAGTGCACGAATCCCGATTGCGCGCAGACGGCGCCTGTCTCCACCGGCGTAGCCTGTCCGAAGTGCGGCGACGGAGAGCTGGTCGAGAAGTACTCGAGCAAGCGACGTCGGACCTTCTACAGCTGCAATCGCTATCCCGAGTGTCGCTACGCGGTGAGCGAGCGGCCTGTTCAACCATGCCCGGCGTGCGGCGCAGGGGTGCTGGTCGAGAAGAAAGACGGGGAACTGCGTTGCACGAACAGAGAATGCGGCTACCGGGAACCGATGCGGGACGAGGCTACGCCGCCTCCGACAGAAGCTTGAACCACTCGAGCCGACGCTTGAGCGACGAGTCCTGAAGCTTGGCGAGGGCCTCCTTCTGGATTTGCCGGACGCGCTCCCGGCTGATACCGAATTCGATCCCGACCTCGTCGAGCGTCTTCGGCTGGTAGTCGTTCAGCCCGTAGCGCAGCTCGAGGATCCTTCGCTCCCGATCGGTCAGCCGCTCGTCGAGCGCGCGCTCGAGCTCCTGCACGAGGAGGTGCTCGAACGTCTCGCGCTCGGGGGACTCGACCGACGCGTCTTCGATGAAGTCACCGAGGACCGAGCCATCGTCGTCGTGACCGATCGGCATGTCGAGCGACGTCATGCTCTAGGCGGTCTTCTTTGCCTTGATGATGTTCTCGACCGTCGTCTCCAGCTCGGCGGCCAGGTTCTCCGGCGTTGGCAGCTCGCCGGTCTCCTTGAGGTAGTTGCGCTCGACCTGATAGATCTTGCGGATGAGCTCGTTGATGTGCGTCGGGACTCGGATCGTCCTCGACCGGTTGGTGATCGCACGAAGGATCGCCTGCCGGATCCACCACGTGGCGTAGGTGGAGAATTTGTATCCTTTCGTATAGTCGAACTTCTCGATTGCCTTCATCAGGCCGAGGTTGCCCTCCTGGATCAGGTCGAGGAACGGCAGGCCGCAGCCGCGGTACTTCTTTGCGATCGACACGACGAGCCGTAGATTGGCCTCCGCCAGCTCCTCTTTCGCCTGCGTATCTCCGCTCTCGATCCGCTTGGCGAGCCGCACCTCGTCTTCGCGCGTGAGAAGCGGGACGCGGCTGATCTCGCCGAAGTACGTCCGGATCGGGTTGTCCGACCGTGTGCTCCTGGCAGCGGCCTTGCGGTCGTCCTCCGGCTTGGCGCTTAGGTTCTTGCTCAGGTTGATCGTCGCTTTTGACTCTCTCATCGATTCTCCTATGGGGACCAGCTCTGGTCGGCAATCAGACAGAATCGGGATGCCACTGGGGCCCCCGATGCGCTATCAGTATGCTGTAGTACCCTTCTATTCGCGCTTTTCTAGCGCTCATTCACGCAGGCCCTCAGTATAGCACAACTGCGAAACGAAGTGAAGGGGACAGTCGGGGCGCAAAGCCTGGGTTGTCGGGCGCTTCGGTGCGCTTACGATCTCGGCAGGAAGGCGATCATCGCGGCGACGCCGAGGCCGACGAGGAGCCACAGCGTCGCGTTGTCGGCGTAGGGCGTCGGCGGCCGCGCCCGGCCGAGCGCGACGGTCAGGCCGAGCGAGATCTCCGGCGCGAACGCCCAGTCAACTGGCAGAGGCTCCACGGAGCGGATTTGGAGCGCGAAGGCGAGGGAGTCGAGAATCCACGCCTGAAGCCCGGCCCTCAGGTTAAGGTGGGGCACACCGATCCACGTCGAACCGACGCGATGCCATCGCGCGGTGAGACCACCGCCGGCGAAGAAGCTTGCCGCGCCGAGCCAGCCCTTTACGAGGAGCGAAACGCCTCCCTCGTACAGGTCCGGGAACGAAGCCGGATAGGTCCCGACATCGAGCGAGACGGTCAGATTGCGCGAAAGGAAGGCCTCTGCAGTCAGCACGGAGAACGACCCGGACCAGTCGACGGGGAGCCCGTACGGCACGCCGACGGAAAAGCCGACAGAAAACGGCGCCTGCCCGAACTCGGCCGCACACGGTATCGCCGCGGCGAAGCCGAGAAGGGCGACGAGCGCAAAGACGCGAGTTCCCATGCGATTCCACCTTTCTCGCATCAGGATGCTACGGCTTGATCGCCGATCGACGGAGGCCGCCCGACCCATCGGTAGGGGAGGCATGTCCCACGTGTCGGCCGGCGGCCTTGCGGCCCGGCCGCACCCGGGTACCCTGTGCGATACCGGGACATCGAAGGAGGGGGCGTGGAGATCCGCGATCTAGAGCCGGAGGACTACGACAAACTGATCGCGATGTGGGAGGCCGCAGGTCTCCCGCACCGGCCGCGAGGGCGGGATCGGCGCGAGCGGATCGCGCGGGAGATCGACGAAGATGGGTCGGTCTTCCTCGCGGCCGAGGAAGATGGGCGGCTCATCGGAGCCGTCCTCGGGACGCACGACGGGCGCAAGGGGTGGATCAATCGCCTCGCCGTTCTCCCGGAGTACCGAGGGCTGGGGATCGGGCGAACCCTTGCTGCGAAGGTGGAGGAGCGGCTGCTCGAGAGGGGGATCGAGATCGTCACTTGCCTGATCGAGAACTGGAATGCTGACTCGATGGCGTTCTTCGAACGGATCGGCTACGTAGCCCACCCCGAGATCGTCTATTACTCGAAGCGAAGGTCGCCGGACACCTAGCCGAGCGGTCGGGTCGGCTCAGAGGGTCGTGCCGACCGGGACGTTCGGGAGGACGATCGTTTCCGTCTGCCCGGCCTCCGACGTTTTGCCGCGCTCGTCCCGGACGTACAGCAGGATCGTGTACTCCCCCTGCACCGGATAGCGCACGCGAAGGATCGGAACGGTGACGGACTTCGAGTACTCGAGTGGGGTCAAGATCTCAACGTCGTCCCCGAACGTCCAGAGGTACTCGGTGATTGCGTCTTCGTCCGGGTCCGAGGAAGACGAAGCGTCGAGGTCTACGACCAGCGGGTCCCCGGTGACGTTGTAGAGCACGACGAACGACGCGGTCGGCGGTCGGCTGAGGAGGAAGCACCCGGCGACGAGGCCGAGCGTCCCGAGCAATACGACAAGGCCGGCGATCCATCTGGCTCTGTTCATGAGGGCCTCCCTTCGAGTCAGCATAGCGGAAGGAACAGGGGTTGTCGAGCGTTCCATCGGGGGGGGGGGACGGCGCGAGGCTGGCGGGATCGGCCGCGTGAGCGCACAGGCGAGGAATCGCCCTTCAAGGCACGGTTGACCATGGGACATGCAGGCGCCGGGAGCGGATCGGCAAAGAAGGCGCCTCCCGGAGGAACGGACGGATGCGAGATCAGGACAGGGCGGCTCGGATGGCCCTTGCCACCAACTCTCCCACCACCTCCGACCGATACTCCGCCGTTGCCCGTACGTCGGAGATCGGGGAGACCGCATCGATCGCGGACCGCCGGGCCTCGGCGATCGCCTCGTCGGTCACGGCGAGGCCGCGCAGTCGGTTCTCGAGCGCTCGGAGTCGAAGCGGCGATGGGGCGACGGAGCCGGCCGCGAACCGGCTCTCGTTGATCCGCTCGCCGTCGAATCGAATCAGCGCCCCGAGCGATGCGATCGCGATCGTCAGCGCCCGCCGCTTCCCGACCTTGTGGTAGAACGTGCGGAACCCCGTTTCCGGAATCGGAACACGGACAGTGCGGACGAATTCGCCCGGCTCGAGCGCGGTGACGCCCGGCCCGACGAGGAAACGCTCCAGCGCCAGGTTCCGCTCTCCGCCCGGTCCGACAAGCTCGAGCTGGGCGTCGTACAGAAGAAGCGGGACCGCCGAGTCGGCCGCTGGCGACGCGTTGACCAGGTTGCCGCCGAGCGTCCCGCGATTTCGGATCTGGATCGACCCGAGGGAGCGAATCGCCTCCGCGAGAAGCGGGAGCGTTGCTCGGACGTCCGGTGAGCCGAGGATCTCGCTTTCCGGGACGGCCGCCCCGATCTCGATTGCCGACCCGGTTCGACGGATTCCACGAAGCGAAGGAACCCGGGCGATGTCGATCAGCAGCTCCGGGCGGACGACCCCGTTACGCATCTTGACGAGCAGGTCGGTGCCTCCGGACAGGATGGACGAGCCAGGTTCCGCCAACGCGTCGAGCAGTTCCACCTCGTCGGCTACGCGCCGGTAGTGCATACGGGACCTCCTTCCCAGGCCGCGAGGTCCCCCGGCCGGTCGATGTCGTAGACACACCCGGGATCATCCACGGGAATCGCGGCCAGATGATCGCGGTGGGCCTCGATGTACGCCCGTCCGCCGGCGTCGCCGGAGAGGGAGTCGCGAAGCTCGGAGAAGCACGAGCGGCTGAAGAAGACGGGGAAGCCCCGCGTGCCGCGGTACGTAGGCGCAGCGATGGTGGCACCCTCGGTCGCCGCGCGTAGGACAGCGCGAATCGTTTCGGACCGGAGGAACGGCATGTCGGCGTGGAAGATGAGGACGCCGGTCGCTGCGGGCAACGTGGCGTCGAGGCCAAGCCGGAGGGATCGGCCCATCCCGGACTCCGGATCGTCGTTTCGGATCACGGTGCACCCGCCGAGATCGACGGCGGTCTCGATGGCGGCAGCGGACGCTGTCCCAAGCACTACGGTCGGCGGCGCGATCTCCGCGGCAGCGATCCGGCGAAGCACGGCTGCGAGGGACGGCTCGCCGCCGATTGGGATCAGCGGCTTGATCGCGCCCATCCGGGTTGCCAGGCCGGCGGCGAGGACGATCGCCTCGATCATGCGGCCTCCCTCATCCGCGCGGCCGCGAGGCGAACCGCGTCGACGATCTTCTCGTAGCCGGTGCAGCGACAGAGGTTTCCCTCCAGCGCGTGCCGGATCTCGTCGTTCGTCGGATCGGGGTTCTCGCGGAGGAGCGCGTACGTTGACATGATGAATCCGGGCGTGCAGAACCCGCACTGAACCCCGCCCGCGTCGACGAACGCGCGCTGAATCGGGTGGAGCCGATCCCCGTCGGCAACGCCCTCGATCGTCAACACATCGGCGCCGTCGGCTTGCAGCGCGAGGACGAGACACGAGTTGACCGCTCGGCCGTCGATCAGAACCGTGCAGGCTCCGCACTCGCCCTCGCCGCAGCCTTCCTTCGTGCCGGTCAGATGAAGACTCTCGCGAAGAAGGTCGAGAAGACGCGTCTGGGCGTCGACCTCGCGTTCGTACCGGCGCCCGTTGACCGTCAGCTGGATTCTCATAGGTGCTCCTCGACCGCGTGGAGCGACGGCTCGATCGCGATCGGCTCGCCGACCGCCGCGTGCACTGAGGCAATGTCCTTCAGACCGCTCCCGGTCACCATGACCGCCGCCGACATCCCGGCGACGCGGCCCGCTTCGACCGACGCGCGGAGCCCCGCGAACGCCGCCGCCCCGGCCGGCTCGGCGAAGACGCCGGTTCGTCGGGCCAGCGTGGCCATTGCGTCGAGGATCGCGGCGTCCGGAACAGTGACGAACCGCCCGCCGCTCGCGTGGACGTACTTCACCGCCTTGACGATATCTCGCGGCGCGCCGACGCAGATGGAGTCAGCGATTGTCGATGCATCGATGTCTTCGATCGTGACGTCCCCTCCCGCGTAGCCGTCGAACGCGGCTGCGATCGGCGCGGCTCCTTCGGCCTGCACGCCGATCACCTGGGGACGGCGCTCGATCAAGCCGAGTTGCTCCAATTCGGAGAAGCCCTTGCAGATCCCGCTGATCACCGAGCCGTCGCCGACGGAGACGAACACGGTGTCTGGAGGGGACCAGTCGAGCTGCTCGGCGAGCTCGAGAGCCCCGGTCTTCTTCCCCTCGACGAGGTATGGATTGACCGCGGCGGAGCGGTTGTACCATCCGAACCTCTCCGACGCCTCGGCGGCGAGATCGTACGCGACGTCGTAAGATCCGTCGACGAGGAAGACGCGGGCGCCGTAGACGAGCAACTGAGCGACTTTCGCTTCGGGCGCCGTGCGCGGAACGAAAATGATCGTCTCCAGCGGCGTGGCGGCGGCGAACCCGGCCAGCGAGCTAGCGGCGTTTCCCGTCGAAGCGCAGGTGACGACCGGATGCCGCTTCTCAAGCGCCTTGATCACCACGACGGAGCTGGCTCGGTCCTTGTACGAGGCGGTCGGATTCTGCCCGTCGTCCTTGACGAACAAGTCGCTCAGCCCGAACTCGGCGGCAAGGCCGGGGAATCGGTAAAGCGGCGTCCAGCCCACGCGGAGCGGTTGGATGCGATCGGTCCCGTCAATCGGCAGAAGCGCCAGATACCGCCACATCGACGCTCGCTCGGTGTCGGCGAACGTCCGGCGCGTAAGGTTGTGCCGCAGCGCGTCGTAGTCATACAGGACCTCGAGTGTCCCTCGCCGCGAGCCGCACGCGGGGCAAGTGTAGTCGATTCGATCCGGATCGTACTCGGATCCGCAGCTCACGCAGCGCAGTGCCTCGACGCGACCCATCAGCGCTCCCCTTCCGCATCGATCGGGAGGTGGGAGGCGCTCTCCGTGAGTCCGACCAGAAGGCCGGCCATCTCGACGGCCGACCGCAGCGAGATCGTGCCGTCGAACGCAGCGTGTGCCTCGGTCGCTTCGACGGCGAAGTCGAGGGACAGCCACGCCCGAACCGCCGGCCCGTGGAACAGGAAGCCGGTCGATGTTCGCTCGAGCCGTGCCTCGAGCCCGCCTTCCCTGCGAAAGAGGGTGCCTCCTTGGATGTGGAACGCGTTGCCGGACTCCATCTCGTACTCCTCCCGGCGCAGGAAGAGGCGCGGCTTGTCACGGTACGGTTCTCCCTCGTGAGTGCAGAACGTGGCGCAGTTCCCGCACTCGTTGCATAGGTCGTCGATGTGGACGATCTGCCTCGACTGGTTGATCGTTACGCGCTCGCGGCCGATGGCCGCCAGGTCGCCGCCGCGAATCGCGAAGATCGGGAGATCGACGGCCACGGTTGGGACGCGGATCGCGACGTTCGCCCGGTTCGGACAGACCTCGACGCACCGGTCGCACAGGAGATGACACTGCAGACATCGCGCCGCTTCATCGCGGACGGCGGCCTCGGGCAGCGTTCGCTCTACGAGGTCGAAGCCGTCCCGCTCTCCGATCGGAAGGAAATCGGGACGGTGCTGCCGTGACGTTCGCGCCTTGCCGACCTTCAGCTGGCGGACCTCCGCCTCGGTGACCGTCCGGGCGGGGACCGTCGTGGCGACGAGCGGGATTCCAAGCCGTTCGCAGATCGCCTCGGCGGCGCGACGCCCGTCGGCGCACGCCTCGATGATGATCGCCGGCCCTCGCGTGACGTCTCCGCCGGCGTAGACGCGTTCCGCCGCCGTCTGCCCCGTTGATCCGTCGATGCGAACTCGGCCGCCGCCGTCGACGACGACCTTGCTTCGGTCGAGAAACGGAGCGTCGGCGCGTTGCCCGGTGGCGAGAAGGATCGCGCTCGCGGGGACGAAGAACTCGCTCCCTTCGATCGGGATCGGTCGCCTTCGTCCGTCTCCGTCCGGCCGTCCGAGTTCGGTCCGGACGCAGTCAAGGCCGACGACGCGGCCTCGTTCGGCGCGGACGCGGATTGGTGCCACGAGTTCGAGGAGCTCGTTCCCTTCGGCAAGGAGGTCTTCGATCTCGTCGCTCTCGGCCGGCATCTCCGCCCGGCTTCGGCGGTAGGCGATCTTCGAGGGCCTGCCTGTGAGGCGTCGGGCGGTGCGCGCGGCGTCCATCGCCGTGTTGCCGCCGCCGATCACGATCACCCGATCGCCGAGCGGCGGCATGTCGCCCCGGGCGACGCGATCGAGGAACTCGAGCGCGCCGTGAACCCCGTCGGCGTCGATTCCGTCGATCGCGAGCCGCGCATCGCCGGGAAAACCGCAGGCGAGATAGACGGCATCGAAGCCGTCCGCGAGGAGGCTCTCGGGCGGCCTGTCGATGCGGCGGTCGCACTCGATCGTCACGCCGAGCGACTCGATGCGCTCGATGTCGGCCCGGACGATGGCCGGGGGGAGACGGAACGGAGGAGCGATCGCGAGCATCCCGCCGGGACGGCTCCTCGCCTCGAAGACGGTTACGCCGACCCCGCACGAGGCGAGGTGGAACGCGGCGGCGAGGCCGGACGGCCCGCTTCCGACGACGGCGACGCGGCGTTCGGTCGGAGGCGCGGTCGGGGCGACCGCCGTCCCACGCTCGGCCGCGAACCGTTTCAGCCGTCGGATCGCGACCGGCTCGTCGTAGACGTTTCGGGTGCAGCGAGTCTGGCAGAGGTGGGTGCAGACGTGGCCGGTGACGCCGGGGAGCGGGTTCCGGTGTAGGACGGCCGCAAGGGCACGATCGTCGTCGCCTTCGGCCAGCCAATGGGCGTACTCGGGGACGTCTTGGCAGAGCGCGCAGCGCGCGACGCACGGCGCCTCGATGCAATCGAACAGAGCGAGCTTCGAGTCGACCTTCGGCAGACCGTGGGGGTGATACGACCTCCGATATCGAGGGTTTTCGAGAGCTTCCCGGGCGGCCTTGCCGAGTGCAGCCCGTCGCTCGGAGGCGAGCTCAGTCAGGCCGGCGGCGCCTCGCCCGTCCATCTCCGCGCCGAGCCGCTCGATGTATTGTCCCAATCGACCGTAGCCGCCAGGCTTGAGCAGGTCGGAGGCGACGGTGACAGGGACGGCGCCGGCGGAAAAGATCTCCGCCACGTTGAGCGCGTCGGCGCCGGCGGAGTACGAGACGTTCAAGTCGCCGTCCAGATCCTCAACCAACCGGTGGAACAGGTTCATGGTGATCGGGTACAGCGCGCGCCCGGACATGTACATTGCCTCGCCGGGAAGGACGCCGCGGTGGTTCGCCATCGCGAGGGTGTTGGAGAGTTTGACCGCGAACGACGTTCCGCGCGTACGCGCCGACGCCTGCAGGGTCCGGATCAGCGCGAGCGCCCGGTCGTACTGCAGATCGTGCTCGAACACGGCGTCGGGGATGTCGATCGACCTGTAGCCGAGTCGCCCGTGCAGGATGCGCAGCACCGTCTCTTTGCCGAGGAGCGTCGGGTTCAGCTTGATGGTCGTGTGAAGGCCTCGTTCCTCGATCAGGTAGCGGGCGATCTTCTCGATCTCGTCCGGTGGGCAACCATGCATTGTCGAGAGGGTGACGGAGTCGACGATCTGCGGCGGGATGGCGAGATCGGCGAGGCTCGGATCGCGATCGCCGAGGCGGGAGACGATCGCGTCGACCTCGACGGACGCGTCCTCAAGCCGATCCATGAACCGCTGCATCGGCACGCTCAGGATGCCCTCGAGGTTATAGCCGACGCTCATGTTGAAGATCGTGCCGAACGGCATCGCCTCGAACCCGAGGAGGCGACGGAGGACGTGGACCAGCACCCAAGCCTTGACATATTCGTTGAGCGACTCGTCGAGCCGCAGTTCCTGCGACCATTCGACGTTGTATCCTTCGTCCTCCATGTCGATACACGGTCGGGGAATCTCGAGTTCGTCCATGATCTGGACGGTCTTCAGCTCGATGAACCGTCCGCCGCACAGCCACGCCGATACGATGTTCTGTGCCAGCTGCGTATGTGGCCCGGCGGCGGGTCCGATCGGAGCCGCGAGGCGGTGGCCGAACAGCGTGCACTCGTAGGGTGCGCCGTTGCGCGGAACGAAGAAGAGTTCCTTCGGGACGCCGAAGACGGAGCCTTCGTTCCCGAGTTCGGTCTGGATCCAGGTGAGGAGGGTCTCGAACGGCAGGGTGCGCATGCGGTCGGTCATCGTGTGTCCCCTCCTATCTCAAGCGATTCCACAGGCGCTCCGCTTGGTGGCGAGCGGTTGCGTAGGTTGCGCTCTCGTCGACGTCGACGAACGCCCCGTCCCGAAGGACCGGACGGCCGGCGACGAACAGGTCAGAGACGCGAAGGCCGTGAACGGCGATTCCGAACAGGAGGTGGGCGAGGACGGTCTGCGATCGGAGCGGCGTTGGCGGGGTGTACTCGAGTAGCGCGACGTCGGCCGGTGCGCCGGGGGCGATCCGTCCGAGGTCCGCGCCGAGGAGCCGGGCGGCGATTCGCGGGTTGTTGCGGAACAGGAGGGCGTCGAGAGCGTCGAAGCTGCCGGCGAGGGGATCGACGCGGTCGTGCTTCTGTAGGAGTCCGGCGGTGAATAGCTCGGTCAGCACGTTCGCACCGAGCCCGTCGGTGCCGAGCCCGGTCGCGACGCTGCGATCGAGGAACCCCGGCAAGTCGAACCGTCCTACGGCGTTGTTCATGTTCGAGCGCGGATTGTGGACGACGACGGCGCCGCGCTCGGCGACGAGGTCCTTCTCGGCTTCGTCGATGTGGAGGCAGTGGACGAGGACCGACGTCGGTCGAAGCAGGCCGAACCGATCGAGGCGTTCGACGATTCGGACGCCGTGCCGAGCCACGCAATGCGCTTCGTCTTCCGGTCCCTCGGCGACGTGAACGTGGATTCCGACGGCCTCGGGGATCCGGGACGCGATCCGCTCCATCGTTTCGTCGCCGACTGTGAACGACGCGTGGAGGCCGACCTGCCCCGAGCAGAGCGGGGAGCCTTCGGCAGCAGCGAGAAAGCGGAGATTCTCCTCGATCCCGCGAGCGGCCACCTCCGGGCCGTCTCGATCCGACGTCTCATAGCAGAAGGCACCGCGCAGGCCGAGGCGGTCGCAGACCTCTGCTCTCACGAGATCGAGCGATTCCGGGATTGCGTTCGGACTGGCATGGTGATCGATCAGCGTGGTCACGCCGCAGCGGGCGGCCTCCATCGCGCCGACGAGCGCGCTGGCGCGGATCGACTCGGGATCGAGCGCCTTGTCGAGTCTCCACCAGAGCTGCTCGAGGATCTCGGTGAACGATGCCGGATCGAACGGAGACACGGCCATTCCGCGGGCGAGGCTGCTGTATAGGTGCGTGTGGGCGTTGATGAGGCCGGGGATCGCCCACTTCCCGTTGCCGTCGACCCGTTCGTACTGGTCGTTGGGTCCGACGGGCGGCGCGTCCTCGGCGGGGCCGACGAACTGGATGACGCCGCCTTGGATATGGATCGCGGCCCGATCGAGGACCGCCTCTCCGGTCCATACCGTCACAGGTGCCACCCACACGTCCATTCGCCCTCCCATCGTTCGAGGCGCCGGTTGGATTCGGCCGATTCGATACTGTAGGATAGCTCTTGTCGGACTGCCTGACAACATCGCTGAAACGCCGTTGAGGTTAGGGGTTTTGGCGTGAGGATCTCTCTGCATGGAACGAACTGAAGTTCCTTGTTCGGGCAGGATTATGGCATGCGAGCCGGGTGGAGCCGTTTGCTCCGGTTGGGTCAACGCGAGAAACGGAGCCGCCTTGCCGATTCGGTTGTCGTCCCAAGGGGGGAGCGTGCGATGGGTGAGCGAAGACCGCTGCACGAGATGACGCGCGAGCTGGTCGCCGTCGCTTCCGGCCGGCGCCCCGCTGACCTGGTCGTGCGCGGCGGCCTGTGGGTGAACGTGTGCTCGGGCGAAGTCATCGAGGAGACCGACGTTGCGATCCTCGGGTGCCGGATCGCGTACTGCGGTCCGGACGCGGGGGCGATGGTCGGGCCCGACACGATCATCGTCGACGCCGGCGGGCGGTACCTCGTCCCCGGTCTGCTCGATGCCCACATGCACGTCGAGAGCACGATGCTGAATGTCCGGCAGTTCGCCAGGGCGGTCCTCGCCCGCGGAACGACGGCTGCGTTCATCGACCCGCACGAGGTCGCCAACGTGCTCGGTCTCGCCGGCGTGCGGATGATGCTCGACGAGGCGAGGACGACGCCGATGCGGATCTACGTCCAGATCCCCTCCTGCGTCCCCGCAGCGCCGGGGTTGGAGACGACGGGTGGACGGATCACTCCGGACGACGTCGCCGAGGCGATGACGTGGGACGGTGTGATCGGCCTCGGCGAGGTGATGAACTACCCGGGCGTGGCCATGGGGGACGGGACGCTCCACGCGGAGATCGCGGCGACGTTGCGGGCCGGAGGGATCGTCGGAGGACACTACGCGTCCCCCGACCTGGGAGCGCTGTTTCACGCCTATGCTGCCGCCGGGCCGAGTGACTGTCACGAGGGAACGCGGGCCGATGATCTGATCGCTCGGGTGCGCCAGGGGATGTACGCGATGGTTCGAGAGAGCTCGGCGTGGCGCGACCTGGAGGCACAGATCGCCGCGATCACCGACGGGCGGGTCGATCCGCGGCACGTGCTGCTCTGTACCGACGATCGGCACGCCGGAACGTTGCTCGAAGAGGGACACATGGACGACGTCGTTCGTCGTACGATCAGCGCCGGCGTCCCACCGCTCGTTGCGATCCAAATGGCGACGCTCAACACGGCGGAGCACTTCAAGGTGGCGAACGACATCGGCTGCATCGCCCCCGGACGGTACGCCGACGTGCTTCTCGTCGAGGATCTGGATCGCTTCCACGTCGGCACGGTGATCGCTGCCGGCGAGGTCGTCGCGCGTAACGGCGTGGTGACGGTTCCGGTTGAGCCGTTCGATGTCGAGGAATCGGTTCGCCGGAGCGTCCGCATCGATCGGGAGCTCGAGCCGATCGATTTCGCCGTGTCGGCCCCGGGGGGGCGCGGCGCGATCCGCTGCCGGGTGATCGGCATCATCGAGAACCGGGCAACGACGCGTGCGCTGATCGAGGATCAGCCGGTGCGCGACGGCGCCGTGGAACCGGGTGCGGACGTCGCCCGCCTCGCGGTGATCGAGCGCTACGGCCGCGGAGGCGGCATCGGACGAGGGTTCGTACGTGGCTTCGGCCTTGAAGGGCGGTGCGCCCTCGCGAGCACTGTGGCGCACGATAGCCACAACCTGCTCGTGCTCGGAACCGATACCGCTGAGATGGCGCTCGCGGCGAACCGCGTTGTCGGAGTCGGCGGAGGGATCGTCCTCGTTCGCGACGGGGGCGTGATCGCCGAGATCCGCCTCCCGATTGCCGGGCTGATGTCCGACGCCCCGGCAGAGGCTATCGCGGCGTCGGTCGGATCGGTCCATCGCGGGCTTCGGGAATGCGGGTGCGATATCGACAACGCGTTCATGACGTTCTCCCTCCTCGCGCTCCCGGTGATCCCTCGGCTGCGCCTGACCGATCGTGGGCTCGTGGACGTCGACGCGTTCGAGATTGTGCCGCTGTTCGTCAACGAGGATAATTGCCGGGAAGACAGCTGCGAGGGCAAGTGAGGTGGTTCCGACGGCTATCCGCGAGTACGTGAGGCCGATGAGCGTCGACGACGTGTGGGCGATGCTGGCCGAGCGCGGGAAGGCGGCCCAGGTGATCGGTGGCGGGATCGACGCCCATCTGTACGCGGTGCCGGACGTTTCGATGCTGATCGACCTGACCGCGCTCGGGTTGTCGTATGTCCGCGGCGAGGAGGAGCTGGCGATCGGCGCGACGACGACGTTCGCCGAGATCCTCGAGGCGAAGCCCGCGCGCGCGTACCTGGGCGGGGTCCTGGTCGATGTGCTGGAGCAGGTCGCCTCGCCGCTGCAGCGCAACCTCGGGACGATCGGCGGGACGATTGGGAGCGCCCATCCTTGGTCGGACGTGATCCCGCTCTTGCTCGCGCTCGGCGCCGAGTTGAACGTCCACGACGGCCGGGATCGGTCGATCCCTTTGACGCAGTACCTCGCCGACCGGGCGAGCTGCGGACGGCCGCTGATCACCGAGGTGCGGCTTCCCGCGCCGCTGCCTCAGTCGGCGTGCGCTTTCGAGGCGTTCACCACGACCGGATTCGACGTGGCGATTCTCAACTGTGCCTGTTTCGTCGCTCTGGATGCCGGACGGTGCGGTCCGGTCCGGATCGCCGTCGGGGGAACGCCTGCGCTGGCGTCGCGGGTGTCGGCGCTCGAGGAGGCCGTGACGGGGACCGCTTTGGATGGCGCGACGATCGATCGCGTCGCGTCCCTCGCGACGGACGCGATCGACGTGCGGGACGACCGGCGAGCCACCGCCGACCACCGACGGGTGCTTGCGCGCATCGGCGTCGCGCGCTGCCTCCGGCGGGTCGCGGGCGAACTGGGAGGGACAGGATGACGATTACGCTCACGATCAATGGGTGCCGCAAGACGATGGCGATCGAGCCGGGCGAGAGGCTGCTCGATCTCCTGCGGCGCGAGGGATACGCGGGCGTGAAAATCGGGTGCGGCACGGGCGACTGCGGAGCCTGTGCGGTCCTGCTGAACGGCCGTGCCGTCAACTCCTGTCTCGTCTACGCCGCGAAGGCGGACGGTGGCGAGGTGATCACCGTCGAGGGGCTCGAGCGGGATGGACGTCTTCATCCGGTGCAGGAGGCCTTCCTCGATGAAGGGGGGATCCAATGCGGCTACTGCACGCCGGGGATGGTGATCGCCGCGGTCGACCTGCTGTCTCGAAACCCGAACCCGACCGAGACCGAGATCCGCCAAGGCCTGTCCGGGAACCTCTGCCGTTGCACCGGCTACGTCAAGCAGATCCGGGCGGTCCAGCGGGCCGCCGAGGTGATGAGGGGCGGGGGGTGCGATGACTGAGCGGCCGGGGTTCACGATCGTCGGGAAGAGCGAGCGCAAGGTCGACGGCCGCGCGCTTGCCGCCGGGAAGCCGGTTTTCGTTGACGACGTGCGGCTCCCCGGAACGCTCCACGTCAAGATCCTCGGGAGCCCGCACGCGCACGCGCGCATCGTGGGTATCGACGTGTCGGACGCAGAGGCGATGCCGGGCGTCGCGTGCGTGTTGACGCACGAGAACACGCCCGCGACGCGCCACACGACCGCCGGCCAAGGCTATCCCGAGCCGTCGCCGTACGACGCGCGGATGTTCGAGGACAAGGTCCGGTTCGTCGGCGACCGCGTCGCCGCCGTGGCGGCCGAGTCCGAGCAGCTCGCGCTCGCGGCGCTGGGGGCGATCCGGGTCGACTACGAACAGCTCGAGCCTGTCCTGTCGATCGACGAGGCGCTTCGGGACGACGCGCCAATCGTGCACGACGAGGCGGACTCAACGGGGATCTATGATGCGGCACGCAACGTCGTCGCTGACGTCGACATCGATGTGGGCGACGTTGCCAAGGGCTTCGAGGCGTCCGATGTGATCGTCGAGTCGACCTGCGAGACCCAGTATGCCCAGCACACGCCGATCGAGACGCACGTGGTTGCCAGCCATCTCGACGCCGACGGTCGCCTCGTGTTGAGGACGAGCACCCAGGTGCCGTTCCACGTCCGGCGGATCGTGGCCCAGACGCTCGGGATTCCGATCCGCGATATTCACGTGATCAAGCCTCGCGTCGGCGGCGGGTTCGGAGCGAAGCAGGAGGTCCTGCTCGAGGACGTCGCCGGTCTGGTGACGCTGCGAACTGGTCGCCCGGCGCTGCTTCGCCTCACCCGAAAAGAGGAGTTCGTCTCGGCGCGGACCCGGCATCCGATGCGCGTTCGAGTCAAACTTGGCGCCGGTGCCGACGGGGCGCTGCGAGCGATCGAGATGGAGGCGATCTCCAATACCGGTGCGTACGGCGCCCACGGCCTGACCGTGCTCGCCAACACCGGGTCGAAGACGCTTCCGCTGTACAACAAGGCACCCAACGCGCACTTCTACGGTCAGGCGGTGTACACGACGCTGCCGGTCCCCGGCGCCTATCGCGGCTACGGCGCGACCCAGGGCTATTTCCCGCTCGAGACGGCGATGGACGAACTCGCCGAGCGGCTGGGGATCGACCCGATCGACCTGCGCCGACGAAACCACATCCGCACTGGGGAGAGTTCGCCCATCTTCGAGAAGCTCGGCGAGGGCCGAGAGGGAGTCGAGCAGACCGTGAAGAGCTGCGAGCTCGAGCGGTGTCTGCAGATCGGGGCCGAGCGGATCGGATGGTCCGAGAAGCGCGGGCGACGGCTTTGCGACGGGCCTTGGGTGCACGGAGTCGGGATGTCGATCATGATGCAAGGATCCGGCATCCCGATGATCGACATGGCCGCGGCGACGATCAAGATGAACGAAGATGGATCGTTCAACCTTCTGATCGGAGCGACCGACCTCGGGACCGGGTCGGACACGATCCTCGCCCAGATCGCGGCCGAGGTCCTCGGCGTCCCGCTGGAGAACATGATTGTGACTTCGTCGGATACCGACGTGACTCCGTTCGATGTCGGCGCCTACGCGTCATCGACGACCTACGTCTCTGGGACGGCCGTGCAGCGTGCGGCGGAGGCGATCCGCCGGCAGATCGTCGACGTCGCCTCGTCGGTGCTCGGCGTCGAGCCGGGCGAGCTGCGCCTCGTCGACCGGTCGGTCGTCGGTCCCGACGGCGAGATGCTCACGCTGGCTGAGGTCTGCCGTCGGGCGATGTACGAATCGGACCAGTTCCAGATCGCCGCGACGGCGTCCTGCGTTCCGGCCGAGTCGCCGCCGCCGTTCCTCGCCAACTTCGCCGAGGTTGCGGTCGACACCGAGACAGGCCGCGTGAAGGTGGTGCACTACGTCGCGGCGGTCGACTGCGGCGTGGCGATCAACCCGGCGATGGCCGAGGGACAGATGGAAGGCGCGCTCGTCAACGGAATCGGCTACGCGCTCACCGAGGAGATGTTGATCAGCTCGCGAGGGCGCGTGAGAAACCCGTCGCTGTTCGACTACAAGATCCCGGGCACGCTGGACGTGCCGAAGCTCGAGGTGATCCTTGTCGAATCGTATGAGCCGACCGGTCCGATGGGGGCCAAGTCGGTCGGCGAGATCGGGATCAACGGGCCGATCCCCACAATCGCCAACGCGATCTACGATGCAGTCGGCGTGCGGCTGAGAACGACGCCGTTCACCCCGGAGCGCGTCCTCGCCGCAATGCACGGCGCGCCGGTCGCGTAGGCCGGGCAAACGGCCCGCACCCCGTCGAACCGCGGCACGGTCGTGCCGCAAGAAGGGAAGGCATGAAGGTACTGATCGTAACGAGCACTCCGAACATGGAAGGCCTCACCGCCGCGTGCGGCGAGGCGGCAAGGCAGGGCGTGGTCGACGGCGGGAGCCGGGCACGGCTGATCAACCTGAACGAGTATGACGTCCTGCGGTGCGCCGTCTGTGAGGACGGCTGGGGACCGTGTCTGAAGAAGCACCGCTGTCGGCTCGAGGACGACTTCGCTGAGCTGCAGAAGACGTTCGATGAGGCGGAGGGGTTCGCGTGGGTCACGCCGGTCTACTTCGGTGAGCCGAGCGAGCCGATGAAGGCGTTCTTCGATCGGCTGCGACGGTGCGAGGCGACGAAGAAGGACGCCGAAAAGAGCGTTGTCGAAGGGAAGCCGACGGTCTGTGTCGCCGCCGCCGGCGGGTCAGGGAATGGAGCGGTCCACTGCCTTGCCGAAATGGAGCGGCTCGTCCGCCAGTTGAGCGGTACGCCGTACGACTTCATCCCGGTGACCCAGAAGACGCGCGAATACCAAATCGAGACGATCCACGACGCGCTGGCGACGATGTGCAAGCCTCAGGCTGCGCGGTCGACGATGCCGATTTCCGCGCGCAAGGGGCAAAGCCGTTCACGGAGGCCGCGCCGGCGGATGCGGCGGCAGAAGCCTTCCGAGTAGGGGACTCGTGCTCCGCTAGAGGCCGTAGATCTCGGAGTACTTCGCTGTGATGTAGTCGAGGAACGGCTCGGAAGTGAGCTCCTCGCCGGTGATGCGAACGATCAGCTCCTCGGGCTCGAAGGCTCCACCGAACCGATGGATCTTGTCGCGGAGCCAGGCGAGCAGCGGTGCGAAGTCTCCGGCGGCGATCCGATCGTCGAGCGACGGGATCTCGCTGCGCAGCGCTCGCGTGATCTGCGCGGCATACAGATTGCCTAGCATGTACGACGGGAAGTAGCCGATCAGGCCGCCCGACCAATGTACGTCCTGCAACACACCGTCGGCGTCGTCTGCCGGCGTCACGCCGACGTAGCGTTCCATTGCATTGTTCCACGATGCGGGCAAGTCGGCTACGTCGATCGAGCCGTCGAGGAGCTTCGTCTCCAACTCGAACCGGAGCATGATGTGAAGGTTGTACGTCACCTCGTCCGCCTCGACGCGGACGAGCGATCGGGAGACGGTGTTGGCCGCGCGGTACAACGCGTCGGCCGAAACCGCGCCGAGGGCGGGGAACGCTTCGACGAACGTCGACCGGAAGAACGCCCAAAACGCTCTGCTCCGTCCGATCTGGTTCTCGATCAGTCGCGCCTGCGACTCGTGAAACCCGAACGACGCGCCATCGCTCAGTTGGAGTACGTAGAGCTCGTCCCCCATTCCCTGGCCGTACAGCGCGTGCCCCCCCTCGTGAAGAGCGCCGAACAGGCCGGAGAGCGGATTCGCCTCGAGGTACCGGTTGGTGACGCGGACGTCGCCGGGGGCGATCTGCGTCGTGAACGGATGCATCGTGTCGTCGAGTGCGCCGGCGTCGAAGTCGTAGCCGATTCGTTCAAGGACGGTTCGCGCCAACGTGCGCTGTGCATCGATCGGGAACCGCCCATCCAGGACGCGCTCCGCGGGCGGCGTGCCGTCCGAGAGGAGACGGTCGAGGAACGGGACGAGCCGTTCGCGAAGCGGCTCCATGATCGCGTGGAGCTTGGCGCTCGTCATCCCCGGCTCGAAGCGGTCGAGAAGGGCATCGTACGGACAGTCGTCGTAGCCGAACAGCTCGGCGAACTGCCGGGTGTAGTCGACCATCTTCTCGAGATGCGGCCGGAACAGGCCGAAATCCGACGCCCGTCTCGCTTCTCCCCAGGCAGCCTGGCTCCTCGACTGGGCGATCGTGAATTCCTCGAACAGCTTGGGCGGGACCGCCTTGCTGCGCCGGTATTCCTTGCCGACGACGCGAACCGACGCCGTTTGCGTCGGATCGAGATCGTCGCGTGCCTCGAGTTCCTCGAGGCAACGGCCGAGTTCGTCGGAGATCGAGAGTTCAAACGCCATGCGTGAGAGCTTTCCGATCGCCTCGGCGCGAAAATCAAGCCCCTTCTTCGGCATGTGGGTCTCCTCGTCCCACGTGAGAAGGGAGACGGCCGAGTTTAGCTTGCTGAGTTCGGTGAGGATGCTGAGGTACGTCGTCGGGGTGTCCACGTGTGGTTGCTCCTTTCGGCCCGTTTGCCGAGCGATCTTACAGCAGGGATTCGATCAGGTCCCTGCCCAGCAGGTTCGGATGGCCGACGAACCGGACGATCCCGTTTCGGTCGATGACGAACGTTCGCGGGATGCCGAGGACGCCGTAGTCCCCCGCGACGGCGCGCGCCGCGCCGAGCGACCCGTAGAGCGCGACGAGATCCGTGTAGCCCTTCGCGTCGACGTAGGTCCGGGCGTCGGTCTCGCTTCGGTCGAGGGAGACGCCGAGGAGAACCACGTCCTCGCCGAGTTCGGCGGCGATGGCCTCGAGCGTCGGCATCGACAGTCGACAGGGGACGCACCAGCTGGCCCAGAAGTCGAGGATGACGAGGCGGCCGCGGTAATCGGAAAGGGAGATCCTCTCTCCGTCAAGCGTCGGGAGAGAGAACGTCGGGGCGACGTCGCCGACCTGATGGCCGACGCTCGGTTCGTCCGGAGCGGCCACCGGCCCCGGGGTGATCGGTTCGTCGAGCCTGGGCACGTCGATCGTCGATGGCTCGGGAGCTCGGGGCCCGACAAGGCAAAGCACTGCGATCATCGCTGCGACGACAGCGCAGATCCCGGCGACCCCGGCCCACCGCGCCTTCGATCCTCGCGCTCGTTTGTCGGCCATCGTTTTCCCGCTTTGCTCTCCCGCGCGTTGCGAGTAAGGTCCGTCTATGATCGACGGGCGTGACGCGAAAGGCAAGAGGGAGGAGACATGAACAGGCGAAGCTGTATCTGGGGCGGCGTCGCGGCCGTCATCGCCGCAGTCGTTGCGATTATTCTCTGGCCGGCCCCGGACCCGCTGGCCGGTGTCGAAACGGTCGCGGTCCGTGTCGGCGACGGGCCGGCGTCGGGCGAGATCGACTTCGAGAGCGAGTTGCGCGTAGTCCTCGGGAACCGTGATATCCGGATCGTCTCCGACGAGGCCGCGGCGGACGTCATTCTATCGCTCACCGACTTCCGCGTGAACCTTGGGGACATCGAGATCTCGTTGACCGAAGGGCGGCTGAGCGGCCGGGCGAGCGCCGAATGCATCCTGACCGACGTCCGGAGCGGCGAGGTCCACACGATGGACTTCCACCTGAGAATCGAGAACGGGACGATCTCGGCCGAGCTTACCTCGCGCAAGTTCTGGCAGGTCTGGAAGTAGGCGCCGCGACGATGTGGAGGGTGAAACATCCCTGTCTGGCGTGCCTCGTGGTTGCGGCGACCGTCGGCGCGATCGCCGGGTGTGCGAGGACCGGCGGTGGGGACGCCGAGGCGGTCGACGTACGGACCACTGCGTTCTCTGTCGGCGCGGATGCGACGCTCATCGTCGAATCGGATCGCGGTGTGGTGGAGATTCGTGGCGAGCCGGATCGCGAAACGATCGACGTGAAGGCCACGATCCGGGTGTGCGGCCCGTCGGTCGGGATCGCCCGGGAGCGGATCGAGTCGCTGGAACTGCAGGAGAGGAGGACGGGACGCGCCGTCCGTCTCGGCTTTCACGTTCCGACGGGCGGGGCGGTGTGGGACGCGTCGGTCGGGCTCGTTGTCCGTGTTCCCGTGCGGACCGCGATTGACGTGATCGGAGGAGAGGTCGACGTGACGGTCGGCGCGATCTCCGGCACGCTTGGCGTCGCGATCGAAAGCGGAGCCGTCGTCGTCCGTGGGGGCGATCTCGAGCGGCTCTCCGTCGTGGTAAAGTCCGGCGACGTCGAGGTTTCCGGCCGGCTGGGGGGCGACGGCGTCGAGCATGAGGTGCGCACAGGGCGCGGCGACGTGCATCTTCGGATCCCGCTCGATTCTCGGCTGCGGATCGAGGCCGAGGCCCCGACCGGTGGGAGCATCACGAGCGCCCTGCCACTTCTCGGGGACACGGGTGGCCGAGCGTGGTCAGCGACGCTCAACTTCCCGCATGCGCTGCTGCGGGTTCGGACAGACGATGGACAGATCCTGCTCGGGAGACTGCACGAGACATGAGCAAGAGTCGCGCTCCACGTGTCTACCTCGAGAGCGAGCGTCTCGTTCTTCGGTACCTAACCGAGGATGATGCCGATCCCCTGCACGCGCTCGACTCCGACCCCGAGGTGATGCGCTTCCTGAACAACGGGCGGACGCACACGCGTGCGGAGATCGTGGAGGATGTCCTACCGCACTACCTTGACCATCATGTTCGCTACGGGGACAGCTTCGGCTTCTGGGCGGCGATAGAGAAGTCGAGCGGCCGGTTCCTCGGGTGGTTCCACTTCCGACCGTGTCGCACGAACCCCGATGAGATCGGGCTTGGCTACCGGCTCATGCGTTTTGCGTGGGGGCGAGGCTACGCGACCGAGGGCGCTCGGGCCCTTCTTCGAAGGGGCTTCACCGAGCTCGGCGTCGACACGGTCGTCGCCGACACGCTCGCTGGCAACGTCCGCTCACGCCGCGTGATGCAAGCGCTCGGGATGCGCCTTCGATCGGAGTTCGTGCTCGATGCTGACGAATTCCCTGAGTGGGACTCCGACCGGCGCTGGGGTGTCGAATACGTGCTGACCAGGGCCGAGTGGGAAAACGCTCTCCCGGAGGTGCCATAGAGGTCTTCTGCTACGGCCTTCTCCGCCGCGCCAGCTCCGCGTACACCGCCCCGGGGCAGAGGCCGTGGGCGAAGAGGAGCACGAGCAAGTGGTAGAGGAGGTCGCTGACCTCGTATACGATCTCCCCGAGGTCGCCGGACATCGACGCGATGATCACCTCGGACGCCTCTTCTCCGACCTTCTTGAGGATCCGCTCACGGCCTGCGTCGAGGAGTTCGGTGGTGTAGGAGCCGGATCGCCGCCGCTCGCGCCGGCTGCGGATGACCTCGAACAGCTCGTCGAGGATCGCGGGCGACGCGTCGGCGGGTGCTGCGCCCTCGGGGCCGTCGGCCGACTCGAGCGAGATCGGCCGGGCGAACGACCGATGGAAGCAACTGCGCTCGCCGGTGTGGCAGGCGACGCCTCGCTGGCGCACGCGGATCAGGAGCGCGTCGGCGTCGCAGTCGAGCCGGACTTCAACGACCTCCTGGATGTGACCCGAGGTCTCCCCCTTCGCCCAGAGGCGGCCGCGGCTGCGGCTCCAGAAGTGTGTGCGGCCGGACGCGATCGTCTTCTCGAGCGATTCCTCATTCATGTAGGCGAGCATCAGGACCTCGCCGCTGCCGGCGTCCTGCACGATGGCGGGGATCAGCCCGCGCTCGTCGTACGTTAGCCCTTGGGGTTCGATCATGACCGGCTCCTTCGCACAGGGATCCCGCGGCCGTTCAGGTAGCGCTTCGCCTCTCGAATGCCGAATTGGCCGAAGTGGAAGATCGACGCCGCGAGGACGGCGTCCGCCTTGCCTTCGACAAGCGCATCGGCGAGGTGCTCCAGGCTGCCGGCGCCGCCGGAGGCGATCACGGGCACGTTGACTGTCTCGGAGACGGCTCGTGTGAGGTGAAGGTCGTACCCGTCTCGGGTGCCGTCCCGATCCATGCTCGTGAGGAGGATCTCTCCCGCTCCGAGGGCCTCGACGCGACGTGCCCAGTCGATCGCGTCGAGCCCGGTGGGCGTCCGGCCGCCGTCGACGTACACCTCGAAGCCGACGCCGGCCCGTCTGGCGTCGATCGCAACGACGATGCACTGCGATCCGAATCGGTTCGCCGCCTCGGTGATGAGGCCGGGATTCCGGACCGCGGCCGAGTTGATCGACACCTTGTCGGCCCCGGCCTCGAGCAGGCTCCGGATGTCCTCCACCGTGCGGACGCCGCCGCCGACGGTGAACGGCACGAAGACGACGGCCTGAGTCCGCCGAACGACGTCGATCATCGTGCTCCGCCTGTCGCTCGATGCGGTGATGTCGAGGAAGACGATCTCATCGGCGCCCTCCTCGTCGTACCGCCGGGCGGTTTCGACCGGGTCGCCGGCGTCGATGAGGTCGACGAAATGGGTCCCCTTGACGACCCGGCCCCGGTCGACATCGAGACACGGAACGATCCGCTTGGCCAGCATGTCACACTCCTTCCTGCGCTGCGGCGATTGCATCCCGCAGCGTGAACCGACCCTCGTAGAGGGCTCGCCCGACGATCGCACCCTCCACACCGGCGTCGCGGAGCCGCGCGAGCTCTCGCAGGTCGTCGAGTGACGACACGCCGCCGGACGCGATAACGGCCAGCCCGCTCGCCTCCGCGATTCGCCAGGTAGCCAGAACGTTCGGTCCGCGCATCGTTCCATCCCGCGCGATGTCGGTGGTTACGATCCGCGCGACGCCCGCGTCGCGGAGGCGGATCGCGAACCCGATCGGCGACACCTCCGCGTCGCGAAGCCATCCGGCGACGCATACGGTTCCGTCCCTTACGTCGATTGCGATGGCGACGCGGTCTCCGTGTCGCCTCACGGCCTCGGTGACGAGATCGGGGTCCGACAGGGCCGCGGAGCCGATCACGACGCGGTCGACGCCCGCCTTGAGGGCGGCGTCAACGTCCGGCAGGGTGCGTAGGCCGCCGCCGAGCTGGATGGGCCCGCCGACCTCAGCGACGATCCGGCGCACGGTCTCGGCTTGGCATGGTCGTCCGCACTTGGCGCCGTCCAGGTCGACGACGTGAAGCCACGTCGCGCCCCCCTCCCGCCATCGTTGCGCGACGGCGACCGGGTCGACCGCGTATCGGGTCTCCCGGTCGAAGCGGCCTTGGAGCAGCCGGACCACAGAGCGGTTCCGAAGATCGATTGCCGGAATGACGAGCATCACAGCCTCCCGAAGTTGGCGAGCAGCCGCAGGCCGGCATCCCGGCTCTTCTCCGGGTGGAATTGCACGCCGAAGACGTCACCTTCTTCGATCGCCGAGGCGAAAGGGAGGCCGTAGTCGGTCCTCCCCACCACTCGCTGCTCGTCGGCCGGCCGAACGTAGTACGACTGGACGAAGTAGAAGTGTGCCTGGTCGGGGATGCCGGCGAGCAACCGCCCGCTCCGCAGGATCTCCACCTGGTTCCAGCCGATGTGCGGGACCTTGACGGTGTCGGGCAGCCGGTGCACGTCGCCCCGCAGCAGCCCGAGCCCCTCGTGGTGCCCGTGCTCCTCGCTGCGTTCGAACAGCAGCTGAAGGCCGAGGCAGATGCCCAGCAGCGGCTTCCCAGCGGCGGCGGCGTCGAGGAGCGGCGTCCGTAGGCCTCGCTGCGTCAGGATGGACATCGCCTGGCCGAAGGCGCCGACGCCGGGCAGAACGACCTTATGCGATGCGGCGATCTCACGCGCCGTGGACACGACTCGCGCCGGGTATCCGACCCGCTCGAACGCCTTCCGAACGCTCTGCAGGTTCCCCATGCCGTAGTCGACGATCCCGATCATGCGAGCGACCCCTTCGACGAAGGCACGCCGGTCCTTCTCGGATCGAGCGTGGTCGCCTCGTCGAGGGCGCGGCCGAGCGCCTTGAACAGCGCTTCGGCCATGTGATGCCGGTTTCTCCCCGCCAGGATCCGCGCGTGCAGCGTCAGCCGCGCGCCGCGCGCCACGCCGACGAGAAACTCCTCGACGAGGTCGGCGTCGAACGTCCCGATCGGGCCGGTTAGCGCTGCGTCCACCCAGCACCCGCTGCGGCCGGAGAGGTCGATCGAAACGAGCGCCAGCGACTCGTCCATCGGAGCGACGAACGTCCCGTAGCGGCGGATCCCGCGGCGCTCCCCGATTGCGTCCGAGACGGCCTCGCCGAGGGCGAGCCCGACGTCCTCGACGGTGTGGTGGTCGTCAACCTGACGGTCGCCGTCGGCGCGAAGGTCGAGGTCAAACAGCCCCTGCACGACCACCTGCCTCAGCATGTGGTCGAGGAAGCCGATCCCGGTTTCGATGGTCCCGTTGCCGGTCCCGTCGAGTTTCAGCAGCAGGCGCACGTCAGTTTCGCTCGTCGTTTTGCGGATGGTTGCCTCTCGATTGCTCATCGCTCCTCCATGATCTCGGTCAGCGCCGTCACGAACGCACGATTCTCCGTCGGGGTTCCCACGCTCACCCGCAGGCAGTCGTCGAGCAGCGGGTAGCCGGAGACATCGCGCACCAAGATTGCCCGCTCCAGCAGCCGGTTGAAGACGATCCGTGGCGGCATGTCGGTGCGGAAGCAGATGAAGTTCGCCTTGGAGGGGATCGGGGCGATCCCGCGGATCCGCGCGAGCGACTCGATCATCCGGTCCCGCTCGGCGACCGCTGCGTCGATTCCAGGCCGCAGGAGATGGAGATTCCGAACGATCGTCAGCGCCACTTCGCGGCTGAAGACCGACGTGTTGAACGGTGGTAGCACCTTCGCGATCTGCTCGATGAAAGCCGCGGTTGCCATCAGGTACCCGATGCGCAGTCCGGCACAGCGAAACGCTTTGGAGAACGTCCTGAGGACGACCAGCCGATCGTGCTCACCGAGCAATGGGAGGACCGAGCCGCTGGCGAACTCGCCGTACGCCTCGTCGACGACGACGAGCGCGTCGGTCCCGGTCAGAATCCGCTCGATCCCGTCGAGCGGGATGGCAGTGCCGGTCGGGTTGTTCGGACGGGCGAGCACGACGACCCTCGCCCCCGCCTGCGCGGCCGCCTCCGCGAGCCGACCCGCGTTGCACGTGAGATTCGGCTCGAGCGGAACCTCGACGACCGATGCCGCGAGGATCTGGGCGAATTGCCGGTACAGCGGGAACGTCGGCACGGGGAGTGCGACGGTCTCGGCCGGCGCGAGTACTGCGCCGAGGAGCGCCTGGATGAGCTCGTTCGACCCGTTGCCGGTGGCGATCTCGATCCCCTCCGGTAGACCGAGCGATCGCTTCAGGGCATCGGGGAGCGCGGTCGACGCCGCCGGGTCCGGGTAGCGCGTCCAGGGCAGGGTCCGGAGCCGTTCAAGGATCTCCCGCCGGATCGCGTCAGGGAGCTCGATCGGCGACTCGTTCTGGTTGAGCTTGATCGTGTGTGGCGGTGCAGCAACGCGATATCCCTCGATCGCCCGCACCTCCGGCCGGATCAGGTCCACTGCGCGACTAGCCATCTTGCAGCTCCTTTCGTCTGCGCATCGCCGCCGCATGGGCGGTGAACCGCTCGATCTCGGCGAGCGGCTCGAGCGTCTCGGCCAGCGATCCGCACGCGGCCCGGGACACGGTCAGGACGTTCGTGTGCTTCACGAAGTCGGTCGTGGAGAGCGGGGAGCCGAACCGGGCCGCCCCGCCGGTCGGGAGGACGTGTGTTGGGCCGGCGCCGTAGTCGCAGAAAGAGACCGGCGTGCCGCTGCCGACGAGGATCGTCCCGGCGTTTCGTAGCCGCGGGAGGATGTGGTCCGGGCGCTCGACGGTCAGTTGGAGGTGCTCCGGCGCCAGCCGATTCACCAGATCGATTCCCGCGTCGAGCGACGCGACGACGATCAGCCCGCCTCGCGTTTCGAGCGATGCTTCGATCACAGCGGCCCGCCCGAGCGACTTGAGCTGGCGGTGCATTTCGCCCTTGACCGCTTCGGCGAGCGTTCGACTGGGCGTGACGAGCACGGAGGTCGCCAGTCGATCGTGCTCGGCTTGCGACAGCAGATCGGCGGCGACAAGAGTCGGGTCGGCAGTGTCGTCGGCCAGCACGACGACCTCGCTCGGTCCGGCGAGGCCGTCAATACCGACGGCCCCGAAGACGAGTCGCTTGGCGACGTTCACGTAGACGTTGCCCGGACCGACGACCTTGTCGACCCGCGGCACCGTCTCGGTGCCGTACGTCAGCGCAGCGATTGCCTGCGCGCCGCCGACCCGGTAGATCTCCGATACGCCGCAGCTCGAGGCGGCGAAGAGGACGTGCGGATCGACGTGCCCGTCGCCGTCCGGCGGCGTGACGAGGACGACGCGGCCGACGCCGGCGACGGCCGCAGGTACGACGTTCATCAGGACCGTCGACGGGTAGATCGCCCTACCGCCCGGTGCGTAGACTCCAACGGCGTCGAGAGGCCGGACCGTCTGCGTGATCCGAACGCCCCGTTGTGGCTCGAATTCCCAAGAGGAACGGATTTCCCGAGCGTGGAACGCCTCGATTCGCGCCCGCGCCCGGGCAATCGCTGCGCGTGCCCGCGGCGCGATCGCCGCCGCGGCCGCGGCAGTCTCGGCTTCGGAGACGCGAAGCCGGTCGGCGGTGAGCTCCACGCCGTCGAACCGACGGGTGAACTCGATGAGCGCTGCATCGCCGTCGGCGCGGACTGCGGCGAGGATCCCTCGGACGGCGGGTTCGACGTCCCGCTCGACGGCCGCGCGCTCGACGAGCCGTCGGATCGCGGCCTCAGCCCCTGGGTCGCTTGTTCGAAGGATGCTCAGCATGTCACCGCCTCCGACAGCGCTCGAATCAGTCCGTCGACCTCGGCGAATCGGATCTTGTGGGCGGCCCGGTCGGCAATCAGTCGGGCGCTGGTGGTGGCGATCTCGTCGATCACCACAAGACCGTTCTCGCGGAGCGTCGCCCCGGTCTGCACGACGTCGACGATCAGGGCGGACAGTCCCGTGCTCGGTGCCAGCTCCACAGATCCGTACAGCTTGATCGTCTCGGCCTGGAGGCCGCGCCGCGCGAAGTAGCGGGCCGCCGTGTTCGGGTACTTCGTCGCTACGCGATGGACCGCGTGGCGTGCCAGCGGCGCGGTCGCGGCATCGTGCGGGGTCGCGAGGACCAACCGACAGGCGCCGAACCGAAGGTCGAGCGGCTGCAGCACGTCGTGCGGCTCCTCGTCGAGGATGTCGGAACCTACGACGCCGAGGTCGGCGGTCCCGTGCTCGACGAACGTCGGCACGTCCATTGGCTTCGCGATCAGGAAGCGAACCCGGCCGTCGCCGGACGGGACGACGAGCGCCCGCGAGTCCTCCGCGTACTCCGCGGCGAGGCCGATACGCGCGAACAAGTCGAGGGTCGGAGCAAGCAGGCGTCCCTTCGGCACGGCGATCGTCAGTCGATCCACGGCGTGCCTCCCCCGACGGTGTCCGACGCGACGTCGACGATCCGCGTTCCGTCCGCTCCCACGGTCTGCACCTCGACGATCCCGCGACGCCGAGCGTACGCCGTTGCCTCCGCCTCGGTCCGGTCGGCGACCTCCAGTTCGACGCACCGGCCTTGGGTGCGCAGTGAAGCGGCGAGTGCGAAGGCGTGCGCCCGCTGCTGTGGCCGATAGCGGACAAGTGCGTCTACGCGTGGGGGCGGCGCTTCGCGCGACGCGAGGACGGACGCGATCCGCGCCACGTCGAGCGCGCACCCGATGGCGGGGCACGGATGGCCGAACCGTCCGACCAGGTCGTCGTATCGGCCGCCCTCAAGGATCGGAGCGGCGAGCGACCGGCTGAATCCTTCGATCATCAGGCCCGTGTAGTAGCCGAGGCCGCGGACCTCGGCCAGATCGATGACGATCCGATCCTCGAGGCCGTAGTCGCGCAGCGTGGCACACACGTGGGCGAGGTTTGCAAGCGCGGCTTCCGATGTACGGCTGTCGACCAGGGTCGCGGCCCGATCGAGGATATCATCGCCGCCGCAGAGCTCGAGGCAGGCGAGGATCCGCTGGGCGCAGCGAGCCGGAAGTGCGAGATCCGCCAGACGGCGCTCGAGCGCCGCCCGGTCCCGGCGATCCAGAAGCTCCTCGATGCCCCTGACGTCGGCGTCGAGCAGCCGAGTCGTCTCGATAATCCCCCGAAGGAACGCGCTCTGGCCGAGGTGGACTTGGACGTCGTCGATCCCGAGGCCCGTGAGCGCTTCGATCGCAATCGCGACGACCTCCGCATCGGCCGTTGGCTCGCTCGATCCGACCAGCTCGATCCCCGCCTGAGCGAACTCGGCGCGCCGACCCACCGACGGCTTCGGCCGTCGAACGACGCTTCCGACGTAGAACAATCGGAGCGGCTTGGGCTGCTCGCGGAGCCGGGTTGCGACGACGCGCGCGATCTGCGTCGTGAAGTCGGGCCGAAGCGCCAGAGCGTCACCACCTGGATCGGCGAATCGGACCATCCAGTCCGGGTGGATACCCCCGGCGAGGAGGGTCTCCACTCGCTCGAAGATCGGAGGGATGACCTCGCCGTACCCCCACGACCCGAACAGCTGTCGCATCGCTGCCCCGATGGACGAGGTGCGTGCCGCGTCGTCCAGGAGGATGTCCGCGGTACCGGACGGCGTCGTGGGCGCGGTTCGCTCCGCGGCTGTCGATCTCTCCCGCTGCATCAGCGTTTCCTCTCCGTTGTGCTCACGTCGCTCTGCTCTCCTCCCCGTCCCAAAAGAAAAGCCCCCGGTCAAGCGACCGTTGGCTTGCACCGGGCTGGGGCTTTCGATCCCGCCTAACCGGCGGAATCACGCCCTACGCCCGAACGATATGATGGTGCACGTTCGTGCCATCGCGGGAAGGCAGAGAGACGATCTCGAAGCGCGCTCTTTGCTCGATCATGTCTTCGGCTCCCTTTCGCCGCAATGGATAAGCGCAGAATAGGCTGGGATCGGCGCGGTGTCAAGCAGGCGAGGGCTCTCCGTGCACGAGAAGCGCGGCGTGGACAGGAATACCGCTGATCGTGTTGAACCCTCCCACTCGGTCACCTATCCTGTCTTGCATCCAACCGGCCGTCGTGGGGCCATCGAAAGGTGTCGTGCCATGCTCATGATTCGGCGTGCGCTTTTCAGCGCTAGGGACAAGACGGGACTGGCCGACTTGGCCAGTGGGCTGGCCGATCTCGGCGTGGAGCTCATGGCGAGCGGGGGGACGGCGCGGCATCTGCGCCGTGCCTCGCTTGACGTGGTCGATCTGAGCGACTACACAGGCACACCGCATCTGATCGGCGGGCGGGTCAAGACGCTCCACCCGTTGGTCTACGCGGGCATCCTCGCTCGCCGCGACGACGAGGGCGATCGAGCCGACGTGGCGGCGCACCGGATCAAGCTCATCGACCTCGTGGTCGTCAACCTGTACCCGTTCGAGTCGTCCGTGACCGCCGAGACGTCGGTCACGGAAGCGGCCGAGTTGATCGACATCGGCGGCGTGTCGCTGATCCGCGCCGCGGCGAAGAACCACAAGTGGGTCGCTGTGCTGGCCGATCCCGG
>Ga0272443_10000401_pt1 | contig 82751 bp, 63 predicted proteins | sample SSMAcet12_FD_193581 | JGI IMG/M metagenome (GOLD analysis project Ga0272443, IMG submission 193581) | Marine sediment archaeal communities from Little Sippewissett salt marsh, Falmouth, MA, United States - SSM-Acet-12 | ecosystem: Environmental > Aquatic > Marine > Wetlands > Sediment ...
CGCGGGCGTCGTTGGAATCGCCAGGGAATCGAGGCCCACCTGGCCGTCAGTTGCCTCTACCACAACTCCAAACAATGGCCAACCTACTGGCCCAACGCCACAACGCCCTAAAATCTGCACAGACACGATCAGGCCGAAGAAGAGGAAATTTCGTGCGGCCAGGGCCGGAATCGCGTATAATACGCCGCTATGAAATTACCACAGCTTGACAAACCGGATCGATACACGGGGCTGTACATCTTCGACTTCGGCGACCACACCGGAGTAGGATTTACCGCCGAGGAAGTGGCCGAACTGCTGGAAAGCGAGCGTTACCGCGACGGCAAGGTCTACAAGATTCACCGGGCCTACCCCGACGGCCGTCTCGAACTGAAAGGTGTGCCGGCCGAAACGTTCCAACTGGAATCCGGGATGATCTTCTACTCGAACACGGCCGAGGCCGCCCGGGACGACTTCAAGCGTCTGGTCGCCGCCGCGGTGCAGGTTTCCCCGCCGTGCCGGGCTAAGGTTCATCTGGTCCGTTACGATGAGGCGAAGTTCGGCGTCGCGTTCATCTACCCGGCCGAACACGAAGACGAGATCAGTGCCTGGCTCACGCGGCGTCCGTACGGCACCGCCGGTTTGGTCGAAGGCGGCACAGGTGTGATCGAACAATACTACCAGCAGGCCCCTGAAATCCTGGAGCGGCACCAACTCTTCGGAACCAGCGAAGAGATCAGCCGCACCGGTGATGAACTACTCGTCTCGCTGCGACGGGCGATCCAGCGGTAGCTCCGGACGGAACATGAATCTCTCCGCACACCAACACCGAGACAGTGAATCAACCCGGGCGCGATCGCGACGGGGCTGGTGGCTGGGGTATCTGGCCGCGCTGGCGTCACGCCGGAGGCGTCTTCCCATCGAACCGGAAGATCTGAAACGACACAACTACTCAGCAAGTACACAGCGCTTGGGCGTGAGATTCACTGAGCGCATCCGCACCGCCTTCCGGCACCGATGGCTGAGAAGACTCGATTGACCTGGACGCTATACAGATCGCGCGACTGCTTCGGTCCGTGCCGACTAGACGTCAGCCGGCACGCAACTCAGCGTCCAGTACTGGCAGACCGCACGAATGGTCTCAACAAACGTGCCGTGATCGGCTGACTTGACCACATATCCCGCAGCCCCCAAGTCAAAGCTTCTATCGACCACTTTCGCGTCCCCTGAGGCCGTCAGCGCAATGACCGGGATGTCCTTCAGCTTCGCGTCCTCCTTGACCACGCGAACCAGTTCCACCACGCTGCCGCGCTCGCTCGGACTGTCCACAAAGATAACCGCCGGGGCCTCGTCGGTCGTATCTCGTAGATACCTCCGGGCTTCATCCGCATTCGAAACGCGAACCATGGCGTGACGAATGCCCAGTTCCTCGAGTGCCGTACTCACACTCGGAGCCGTCGCTTGGCCATCCTCGACCAGCAATATCGGCCTGTTGCCGTACATCAGTCGCTTCCTTCCATTCCCTTTTGTCTCACGCGCCAGCCGCCCCACCCACGGTTATTCACCGCCTCGGAGACCCGGGTCTCACGGTAGCGAATCACCTTGCTTGGAGGTGAAGACAGCGGCACGATCCTTCGATATCACTGCATCATTCCTTGTCATCATCCGGTCATCTACAAGTTCAATTCGTCTCAAGGCACCTCAGAGTTAATGGGGACTCTCCCTGAATTGCTTATCTCTTTCCAGGAAATCACCCCTCACACCAGCCGCTTCCCAGGGAGTCCCAGCCGCTCGACTGGCCCGCCCAGCTCTTTCCTAGGCACAATGAGCCCTGTGCGCCAGCCTAACCAGATCCACTACGGAGTTGACCCCAAGCTTGCCCAGTACATTCGACCGGTGAAAATCCACCGTCTTCTGACTGATCCCCAACTCAAACGCGATCACCTTGTTGGCCTTCCCCGCAATCAACAGCTCCATGATCTGCTGCTCTCTCTGGGTCAGCAGTTCGAGGCGAGAGCGGAAATCCCTATGCTGTTTCTCCCGCTCGCGCGTCTGGCGATCGCAGGCGATGGCCTTCTGGATGCTGTCCAGCATGACCTGGTCCCGGAACGGTTTTTCGACGAAGTCAAGCGCTCCGGCCTTCATCGCTTCCACTGCCATGGGGACGTCGCCATGACCGGTCATGATGATCGTGGGGATGTGCAGGCCCAGCTCGTTGAGCCGGGATTGGAGTTCGAGACCACTCATCCCCGACATGCGCACATCCAACACCAGACAGCCGGGCTGCGCCGGGTCGTAGGCACTGAGGAAGTGCTGAGCTGAGGTGAACGTTTCCGCTTTCAAGCCAATGTCCTCGATCAACAATGCCAGGGACCGACAAATGGCCTCATCATCATCGACGACGAACACTACGGGGGCGGTGTTTTCCATGTGGACCTCCTACTACCGGTAACGTGAATCTAAAGGTGGTACCTGAGCTGCCATCGGATTCGGCCCACAAACGTCCGCCGTGGGCCTCGACGATTCGGCGGCTCAGTGACAATCCAATTCCCAAGCCATGTTCCTTGGTCGTGAAAAACGAATCAAACACGCGCTCCGACAGCTCTGGTGACAGCCCCCGGCCCGTGTCCCTAATCGCCACTTCAACGGTCCCCTTCTCCGGCCGAGACGTCGCAATCGTCAGCTTGCGCTCGGTCCCTTCCTCATCGCCCATCGCCTCGATGGCATTGCGCATGAGATTCAGGGCCACCTGCTCGATCTCGACATCGTCCGCTTTTACTTTGGGCAACCGGCCTTTGAGTTCCGAAACCACCGTAACGTCGTGCTTGGCCGCTTCCTTCTCGATCATCCCCATCGCATCACTCAGAAGTGATTTGACATCGAGTTTGACACAGCGCGGTTCGCGCTTGCCGACCAATCCACGAATCCGTTTGATGATATCCCCGGCCCGCTCGGCCTGGCCAATCACTTCTTTCACCGCGTCGCGCAGCGCCGCCTTGGGCAATTCTTTCTTGCGCGTCAGTCTCAGGCAACCGTTGGCATAGTTCAAAATGGCACAAAGCGGCTGATTCAACTCGTGCGCCAACCCGGAGGCCATTTCGCCCAAGGCATTGACATGCCAGGCGCGCGCCAGCTCGGCCCGGTGCATCTCGGCAACCTTCTCCGCTTCTTTGCGTTCGGTGATGTCGCGCACCACGATGATCACCCGCGGCTGCCCCCCGATACTCGATTTCTTCAAATTCACTTCCGTCCAGAAGTCCCCCCCGTCCTTGCGGCGGCTCAAACACTCAAAGATCTGCGACCCCTGCTCGACGGCATTGACCAGCCGGTGCTCGGCATCCTCGTCACCATCCGGCGGAATCCCGATCCAAAGCGCTTCCGGGCGGCTTTGCAGCAGTTCGGCATAGGAATAGCCATACATCTGCAGGGCCACTTCGTTGACGTCCAAAATGGCGCGACGGGTAGGATCGTAGATGATTGTCCCTTCACTCGTGGCGTCGAAGATCTCCCGGTAGTTGCGTTCCGAAGCAATCAAGGCCTCTTCAGCCCGCTTGCGGAGCATCGCATTGCCAAAGATCTCTCCCATCAGTCTCAGACGCTGGATCAGTTCAGACGACCAGGTGCGTTCCTTGCGCAGCGACGAAAACACCATCGCCCCCAGGGTCTCGCCGGCGACCGCGACCGGAATCAGCACGGCCGATTTCATGCCTTCACGACGACAGTAGGCCTTCTCCTCGTCACTCAGGCCGGGAACATCGTCCAAGCACGTCGCGGCCGTGATCTGGCCCCGCCGGATGCTCTCGCGACTCCAGGCAAAGGTCCCGTGCAACGGTCCGATCGGCGCGTGCATCAGCCCGTCGGCCGCCCACGCGTGAGTCACGCCAATCCCAGCTCCCTCGTCGCAGAAGCGCAGCATCGCGGCGCGGTCGATCCCCAAGGCCGTCGCAATGCGGCCCATGCCCTGCTGAATCTCTTCGTCAATTCGCTCGACCGGCAGATTGACGAACACCGCCGACAGATCGGACAGGAGGGTCTCATGAGCCAAACGCAGGCTCAGAGCCTCGGCCGAGCGCCGCCGTCCCAGCGCATTGGCAAACACCTCAGCAACGATCTTCAGCAGGGCTATTTCGTCGTCGGACCACGTACGTTCGTCCTGGACGACATCGAGAGAAAGTGTTCCGAAAAACTCGCCGCCGATCATGATCGGCGTCGCCAGGAGGGACTGGACCCCGCTGGCTTGAAGTATCTCGCGGGTCTGGTGCGCCTGGTCCTGAAGATCGCTGACGCGCGGAACATTCAGACTGCCTTCGCTCGTCAACCGGTCAATGCTCCAGGAGAGGCACTCGATCTTGCCGTTCAAAAGGCGAACTCGATTTGACTCTATTCCCGCCCCGTGCCATTCGTACACAGCGTCGAAATGGTCGCCCCCGTCGCCCATAAGCATCATCAGGCTACGATCCACGTCCACGAACCTTCCCAGGCGTTCCAGCGTCCGCTCGATACCACCGTCAATCTCATCGATGCTGAGGCTGATGAAGTCGTTCGAGATCGTGGCCACCAACTCCTCGAAATCGAGCCGATAGCGCAGCCGCATCTCCGCCCGGTGCCGCTCGGTGACATCTTCCACCGTCCCCTCATAATACAGCACGTTGCCGGTCTCATCGCGGATCACTCGGGCATTCTCTCGCACGAACAACGGCGCCCCGTCACGTTTCTTCCACGCAGCCTCATGCCCCACCACCTGGCCTTCACTTTCAATGCACCGGATGAAGTCGGCCCGGCGTGACTCCGCGGCATACCCGTCCTCGACGTTCAAACGAGACAGCTCTTCGAATGACTCGTATCCCAGCATGCGCACCAGGGCGGGGTTTGCCATCAGCACGCGTCCGTCCCGCGCCGTCCGGTACAGTCCCAGCACGGCGTTCTCGAACACCCCCCGGAAGCGCTCCTCGCTCTCCCGCAACGAGCGCTCGGCCAGCACCTTTTCGGTCACATCGTCGATGGCCGCGACCATGCCATCGGCGCGACCCGTCTCGTCGAGCAAGGGCGCCGCGTTGATGCGCAACAGCACGCGCGTCCCGTCGGGCCGCACGATAGCACGGCGCACATCATATACGGGAGCGCCCGTCGCCATCACGTGCGTGAACGGTAGCGCCTCGTCGGACAGCGGGCAACCATCGTAGTCGGAAATGGACCACTCCGAAGCACTGTAGTAACGTCCAATGATCTGCTCCCGCGTCATTCCCAGGATGCGTTCGGCACAGGCGTTGGCGAAGACGATTTTCCCTTCGCGATTCACCAGCATGATGCCGGCCGGACTCGTGTCCGTGATGCGTGAAACCAGGCTATGCTCGCGCCGCAACGCCTCTTCGGCCTGGAGACGGACCACCGTGCTGCCAATCTGTGCCGCAATCGTATCGAGGACCGTGCGGGACCATTCCGGAACCTCCTCCATCGTGCGGGACCCCACGTTCAAACAGGCAACGACCTGCCCCCGCCGCGTGACGGGAACCACAGCGACCGCCCGTAAGTCTTCACTGCGCTGGGTCGGACTCAGGGGAACGCCCAATGTCCGGTAGTTCGCAAAGATCGGCTCGCCCTCGAGCGCCAGGCGCCCGGCCTTCGAGTCTCTCGGGACGGATTGCACGCTTTGAACATATTCATCCGACAGGCCGGCATGAGCCACGAGGTGGAGATCCCCCGTATCTCGATCGACCGTGTAGATGACGCCACAGTCCATCTGCGAGCAATCCAGTGCCGTCTGCAAACACCTGTGGTACCCGTCCTTGAGCCCGGAGACGCCGCTCAGCGCCAGAGCCACATCCCGCTGAAGGTCGCGCAGACGTTCGGCGCTCTTGCGCTCGGTAATGTCCCGAACCATCGCCAGGACCTTTTCCCGCCCAAAGCGAACGAGCCGGCACTCCCAGTCGAGATCCATGCCTTCGAGCGGAAGCTCGTATTCGAAGGTTTGCGTCTCTCCGGTCTCGACCACCTGTTGCAGCGCCTGGGCGAACCGCTCAGCAACCTCGGGCGGCAGCAGGTCAATCGCCTTTTGGCCCAGGAACTCCTCCGGCGCCAGGTAAAGGCTCTGTCCCTCACCCAGTCGGTAATCCAAAAACACGCCATCGGCACTGAGTTGGAAGATGAAGTCGGGGATCGCATCCAGGAGCCCGCGATTCTGCGCCTCGCTCTCGCGCAAGGCGTTTTCCGCGCACACCCGCTCGGTAATGTCCATGCAGGTCGCTTGGATCGCCGGCTGGCCCTGGTATTCGACCCGGCTGGCAAAAATCTCCAGCCAGGCGACGGTTCCACCCTTACGTATGATACGAAAGGCGTACTGCGGTTCCACCTCGGCCCCTTCCAGACGGGCCACGTGACGCGTCCAGACCAAGTCTCGATCGTCGGGATGGATGAACTCGTACAACTGTTGCGGTGACGCCGCCAACATCTCGTCCACCGAGTAGCCGATGATCCTGGCCATCGCCTCATTGGCAAACGCGACGCGGCGGTCCAGGAAAACGATCAACCCCTGGGACGAATGGTCGACCAGGATCTCATACGCTTCCTGAGCTCGCTTGCACTCGGTCACATTGCGGCCGATGCCGATAAGGCCAATCGTTCGACCTTCGGCATTTTTCAGAGGCAGTTTCGTCGTTGAATGCCAGATCAGCGCGCCGGTTTCCGGGTCCTTGCTGCAGCGTTCCCGCCCGATCAGTGCCTGGCCCGTTCGCACGACCTCCTGCTCCTCGGCACGGAACAGAGCCGCCTGCTCTTCGGGAAACAGATCGACATCGCTCTTGCCCTCGAGATCCTCGGATCGCTCGAGGCCGTGGTGGCGCAACACTGTTTGGTTGCAGAGCAGAAACCGGCTTTCGCGATCCTTCACATAGACGGCGTCAGGCAGATTATCGATCAGCGTCCGCAATAGATTCCGTTCCTGGGCGAGCGTCTCCTCGGCCCGCTTGGCCTCGGTCACGTCACGCCCCGCCGCGTAGGCCAATCCCGTTTTCAGATCGGTATCGGCGTTCCAGCTAAACCAGCGGTACGATCCATTCTGGCAACACAGGCGGTTCTCGAAGGATGTGACCTTCGTCCTGCGGTTCGCCATTTCCCGCAGCAGCGCGGCGGTGCGGTCCCGATCATCGGGATGAACAAACTCCAGGAGCGGTTGGCGAAGGAACGCCTCGACGGGATAACCCAACGTACGGGAGAAGGCAGGATTGACCTTGACGAGCATCGCCCGCTTCACGTCGAGGATGCCCACCATGTCCAGCGACACATCGAAGACCTTCTGCAACTGCTCCTGAGCCCTGCGGCTCTCGGTGATATCCCGCCCCACTTCCAGCCCGGCGACGACCTCACCGGCCTCGTCGACAATCGGGTAACCCTGGAGCAGCCACCAGCGTCCGTCGGCCGTGCTCGTTTCTTGCTGAACGGGCTGCCCCGTGCGCAGGGCCTCCGCCACCGGACAATTAGTGCAGGGTTCCGCTCGCTGGGCCCACAGTTCGTGGCAACGCCGGCCCACAACCGCCTCCGGAGCCATCCCGATGGCCTCACAGGCCGCCCGGTTGGCCCAGAGGACCCGCATCTCGCGATCCTGGTAGACCACCCGCTCGCCGAGCGAATCGAGGATTTTCTCCTTCTCCGCGTTGCCCCGCTCAGCGGTTTCACTCAATCCCCGCAGATCGCTAAGCTGACGATTCAAACGACAGTTGAGAATCTCGTATTCGGCCTCGCTCGTCTCCCGGCTCTTGTCCAATTGCCAATGGAGCCGCTCCACCTGGCGCTGCAGTTTGGCCTGGCGTCCCCTCAGCAGGGCCAGCGTCGCGCCGACAACGATCAGAACCACGGTTCGCAGAATGTCGTGCTCCAAAGGGGTCTCCGGCACCGCGCCCATGAAATGGGGAACGATCAGGCACACACCGCCCAGGATGGCCACCGCCAAGCCGCGCCAGCCGAACCAGAGGCAAGCCAGTGCCACCGGTAAGTAAAGCAGATGGGCGCCGTCAATGCGCGTCATCTGGCGCCAATGGACATACCAGGCCAGCGCACCGATTCCGGCGCACCCCAAGACCACGCCCATTCCCTTGGCCCAGCGCCCCCCGCGGCCCTTCGGTTTCGACCTCTCGTCATCCATGCATTGAACGCTCGACATCCGAGTCTGTGTTTTTATTACTGGAGGCTAATACCAGGGCCCCTCGTCTCCCCGCCGCGTCTGTACCGGCGGTCCTGCGCATCTCGACCTCACTTATCATATCGAGCCGAACGGATTCGACTTTACCATCCGCGAGCCCGAATTGGAAGCGCCTCCTGCCGGCCCGGGCGGGCAGAAGCCCCCCGGCGAAGTCCGGCGCCATCCTCATGCCCAGACGACCAATCGGGGAAGAGAATCCCCTCTTTGCCCGCGATCTCCATCTCATCAGTACCACCTTTTGAACGCCAAAAAGGGGCCTTTCCGGTAGACAAGAAATTTCCGCACAACCTCCTGAACCTTCTCCAACACCCGACGTAACCCTTATAGGACGCATAAATGGAATAATCAAGGCTGGAGTCAAGAATACGATCTGCTGATAGCGACGTCAAAAAGACAAAGATTTTTCTCCCCTCCGGAAAACATCGGGTAGCGCATCGTTACTCGATGTTTTCTTTTTGTCCGTTCCACGACATCCATCTCCGCAAACACCCCTGACCCTTAGGGCCTTTTTCCATCCGAAGACCGTTGCACCTCGGGCGCTGGCCGCCCGTCTCAGGCATTCCGGCCGCAACACTTCTTGTACTTCTTGCCACTGCCACAAGGGCAAGGGTCGTTTCGACCCACCTTGGGCTGTTCCAGCCGAATCTGCTTGACCTTCTGCTCTCCCTGTGGGGCCTGGGCGGCCGCCCGCTGGCGTTCGGCCATGGCAAACTGACCCACTTCGTCGTGCGTCGTCTGACTGACATTCCAAACGTTCCGAGCCCGCGTACCCGCTTCCAGATGAACTCGGAAAATGATATCCGTCACGCGATCCTCGATCGACTCCAGCATGTCGTTGAACATGCGGAAGCCCTCGCGCTTATACTCGGTCTTGGGATCCTTCTCGGCAAACGAACGCGTCCAGATACTGTCCTTGAGATGGTCCATCGCGTACAGATGGTCCTTCCAGGTGCTGTCATAGACCTGGAGCAGAACATAGCGTTCCAGATCTGCCAGTTCGCGACGCAAAAACTGCTGTCCGACCTCGGTCAGCCGGGCTTGGGCGTCCTCTGTCAGATCGTCGGCCGTCAGCGACGCCTCGAACCGCTCGTTCGCCCACTCGAGCAATTCCGCACGCGTTAGGTGCCGGACTTTCTCGCTCAGCTCCTCTTCGAGCTTGCCGTTGTTGAAACTCTCGCTGAGTTGGAGCAACTGGCCATGGACGTCGCGGGGCTTGGCATCCTGCATCCGCTCGGCCGAGAGCTGGGCGTTGTATTTCTTATTCGCCCACTCGGCCAGGGCCTCGAAACCGTAGACGTTGGCGCCTTGCGCCCCGTAAGCCATGCTCATGGCGAATTCGACCGGGTATTCGATCTCCCGCCGCCGGTATTTCTCCTCCGTCTCGGCCAGCACTCGCTCGCGCACCTGCTTGCCCGCAAGTTCTTTCAGTTCCTCGACGTCCAGTTTCAAATCAAACTTCGCGCGGGCCCATTCGGCAAACCGTCGCACCGCGAAATCGTCTTTCAGAAACTCCGCCAGCGCGCTGCAGTCTTTCTTGTCGATCTGCTCCCCGGCGGCGTCCGCCAATTGCTCCTCGATCTCTTCGGGCGACTGATGCTTGACCTTGCCGACGCTAAGATTCACCTGGAAGGCGGACATCGCCCACTTCGACAGGCCCTGAACGTCCCAGGTGCTCGAATCGGAGTAGTCCTCCAGATACTCACCCAGCGACAGGGAAATATTGTTCTTGGCCGCGTCGCGGGCCCGCCGCTTGATCAATTCCTCAACGTCCTTGGGCTCGGCGCCCGCGACGTCGCCGATCTTCAACTCCACGTCGAAGTTCGCCCGGGCCCATTCGACCATGCAGGTCAGCGGGTACTCTTTGTCGAGGATGGAATCGCAGTGATTGGCCACCGTCGCTTCGATCATCTCTTCGATCATCGCCCGCAGGTCCCTGCCTTCGAGCACCTGCCGGCGGCGCGAGTAGAAGATCTTACGCTGGTAATCCATCACCTCGTCGTATTCGAGCAAGCTCTTGCGAATCTCGAAGTTGCGTTCCTCGACCTTCTTCTGGACCTTCTCGATCCCCCGGCTGATCCGCTTGTGGTAGATCGGCTCGCCCTCTTGCCAGCCGACGAGGGTGAGCAGCTTGAGAATGCGTTCCCCGCCGAAATAGACCATCAGGTCGTCGTCGAAACTGAGGAAAAACTGGCTGGAGCCGTTGTCGCCCTGCCGGCCGGCCCGGCCGCGCAACTGGTTGTCGATGCGCCGGGCTTCATGCCGTTCGGTGCCGAGAATGTGCAGACCGCCGATCTCGGGCACGCCCTCGCCCAGCTTGATATCCGTCCCGCGTCCGGCCATGTTGGTCGCGATGGTGACGTTGCCCCACATCTTGCCATCGCGCCCTTTGTGCTGCTGACCGGCCTTGAGAACGATCTGGGCCTCGCGGGCGTGCTGCTTGGCGTTGAGGACCTCATGGTCGAGACCGAAGCGCCGCTGCAACGCGTTCGAGATCGCCTCACTTTTCTCGATACTGATCGTGCCAACCAGGACGGGCCGTCCGGCCGCACTGGTCTCGTGGATCTCTTCGGCAATCGCGCCGAATTTCTCCTTGATGGTCTTGTAGATCACATCGTCGCGATCGTCACGCACACACGGCTCATTCGTCGGGATGACCACCACATCCAGCTTGTAGATGTTCATGAACTCGTCGGCCTCGGTCTCGGCCGTGCCGGTCATGCCCGCGATCTGCTCGTACAGCTTGAAGAAATTCTGCAAGGTCACGGTGGCCAGCGTCTGCGTCTCTTCCTTGACCGTGACGCCTTCTTTGGCTTCCACCGCCTGATGGAGCCCATCCGACCACTGCCGGCCCTGCATCAGACGCCCGGTGAACTCGTCGACAATGACGACCTTGCCATCCATGACGACGTAGTCTTTCTCCTTCTCGAAGACCACGTGGGCCCGCAGCGTCTGCTGCAACAGGTGCGGCCAGTCGATGTTCGTCCCGGTGTAGAACGAGCCCATCCCCGCGATGTCCTGGGCGGCTTTCTCCCCCTCGTCGGTCATCCGCACCTGCTTGCGATCGTATTCGACCTCGTAGTACTGGGTCGCTTCTTCCAGCCGGGCCTGCGCGTTGGCCAGATCCTCTTCGGCCTTGGCGATGGCCTGCTGGGCCCGCTCGATGCGCTTGCCGTCCTTTTCCTTCTTGGCTTCGGACAGCTCGCCCTGGGCGTTGGCAATCTTGCGTTCGGCCGCGTCCGCCTGCGCCTTGATCCGGTCGTGCCCGCTCTGGAGGCTGATCAACTGGCGCCCGATCTGATCGGCCTTCTTGTAGCGGGTCACATCGTCGAAGGCCGGACCGGAAATGATCAGCGGCGTCCGCGCCTCGTCGATCAAAATCGAGTCGACCTCGTCGATGATCGCGTATTCCAGATTGCCTTGGACCATCTGCTCGATCGACGTCTTCATGTTATCGCGCAGATAGTCAAAGCCGAACTCGTTGTTCGTTCCGTAGGTGATGTCGCAGGCGTATTGCTCGCGCCGCTCCTGACCGGCCGTGTCCATATCAGCCTGGATCGCGCCCACCGTCATCCCCAGCGCGCGATAGACCGGCTCCATCCACTCGGCGTCGCGTTTGGCCAGGTAGTCGTTGACCGTGATCAGGTGGACGTGGCGTCCCGTCAGATGCACCATGTAGGCGGCCAGGGTCGCCATCAGGGTTTTGCCCTCGCCCGTGGCCATCTCGGCAATCTTGCCTTCGAACAGCACGTTGCCGCCGATGAGCTGGACGTCGAAGTGCCGCATCTGAAGGTTGCGACGGGCGGCCTCGCGCACCACCGCAAACGCCTCAGGCAGAATGTCGTCGGGCCGCTTGCCCCCTTGGAGGGCCGCTTTGAACTCGGCCGTCTTGGCCGTCAGCGCCGCATCGTCCAAAGACCTGACCTGATCCTCAAACCCGCCGGTCCGCTCGACCATGCCCGCATAGGACTTGACCAGACGCTCCTGGCGCGAGCCGAAGATCTTCAGTAGGGCCTTGTTGATTGCCTTCAAAGCCATGTCGCTTACTCGATCCTCTTCATAAGGGCATTGTCATCCGTGCCGGGCACGCCGTGCGACCGCCGCAGTCTCCGGCGCGCAACCGGAAGTCTATTCCTTGACGCGCGTCACGTACTCGCCTGTGCGCGTATCGACCCGAATCATCTCACCGACCTTGACGAACGGGGGCACCTGCACGACCAGCCCGGTCTCGAGCGTGGCCGGCTTGTTCTGATTCGTCGCCGTGGCCCCCTTGATTTCCGGGGGCGTATCCGTCACTTCCAGGTCCACCGTATTGGGCAGTGTCACCACCACCGGTTTGCCCTCGTACATGCTCACCTGAAGCTGCGTGTTGGGCTTGAGGTACTTGGGCCCGTCGCCGAAAGCATCGTCGTCCAGCGAAATCTGATCGTAGGTGACGGTGTTCATCAGGATGTGCTCGTCGCCCGAGGAATAGAGATACTCGTAGGTGGTCTTATCCAAAAAAGCCTCTTCGATGTTCTCCTCGGCCCGCAGCCGGACGTTCTGGATCGATCCATCAATGAGGTTCTTCAATTTCGTCTGGTAGACCGCCCCGCCCTTGCCCAGCTTCACATGCTGGTAGTCCACGATGGCATAGAGCTTCTCATCGATCTTGACGGTCTGGCCCTTGCGCATTTCCGATGCTCTCATACTCGACTCCAAAGCAAACCCATAGGGTAATCTGAAATTTGATAGACTTCCGCGATTATAGCCCGTCAGTATGGCAGACTCGGCCGGCCCTGTCAAGCTAACCTGCCGACAGTTCTCTAGATAGGTGCGTCCAACATACGGGGGGGGGCGGATATGCGCCTGGGAGGATACCTGGCCGGCCCTCAATCCGCGAAAGGCCCCTTGTCGGTCATGCGTCCTCGCATGACTGAGCAGGGCAAGCGAGACGCTCGCCCTACCCACCCAGTCGGTCGGTCACGACCGAGTTCCGGCGGCACCCGCCATTAAGGTTCAGACACCAGTCTGATCGTCTCAGTAGCCAGCAAGTCGCCCTGGCTGTTGTAGGCGTCCAACGTGTATGAACCGGCGGGCAGATCGGCAGGCAGGTGGGCTTGCCAGGTGGTCAGATTCGACCATTCCACATCCAGAGCCTGACCGGTTTCGGCCAGACGGATCTCGTGAACATCAATCCAGCCGCGGCCTTGGATGGGTGTCGCTGGAGAACTGACAGTCTGGTCGGCCGGTGTGGTGATCTCGAAGGCAACGCGAGGGCCGGCGATGCCGATGAGTTGGTTCATGACGCTGTCGCTGCGCCCGTCGATGTAGTTGAGCCAACTGGACCAGGACTGCTCCGGCAGCAACTGTCCGAAATGGCTGGCCCAGGTGGACATGTAGGCCCGATTGAAGCTGACCTGCGCGAAGTCGTGCACGTAGCCGTAGAAGAGATGGGCCCAGGTGGGCGTCTGGATGAGCCGGCTCAGCACGCTGTTGCTCACCAGGGAACTGTTCTGCTGGCGCAGATAGTCCAGATCGTGCAGGAAGAACGTGAACCGGCCATCCGTCGGCCGGAAGTAGAACATGGCATTGTGCGCCGAACCGCTGATCCAATTGTCGCTGGGGCTGATCGTGCAGCCGACCGCAAAGGACTGGAGCCACTGATCGACGTCGATGATCTGCGCGATGGCCGTGGGGAAGGTGCTCTGGCCCTGACTCAGGGCCCGGGTCAGATCCATCACGGGTTCGTAATCGTCCATGCCTCGGTTGTTCTTGATCAGGACGTGCCAACGGTATCTCTCTTTGTCGGTTCCCAGATAGTCGGCGACATTGCGCCCGTACACGCCCCCTCCTTCCTGCGGAATCTTGAGCCCTTCCGGATCGTTGCCCACGGTCTGGGCCAGCGTATACACGAGTTCGTACTCGAAGAGCGTGCCGTCACCTCCTTCATCGCCATAGGCCTCTCGACAATAGACCGGGCCGTAACGGGCCAGTTGCACTTCGACGCCACTGCAATTCTGCTGCCGCGGGGCGATCACATATCCCAGGTCGTGGTACTTGGAGAACCCGCCGAAACGATTCATGGCCACATGCTGAAGCATCTCGCGCTGCCCGACTTGCTGGCCATCGGATCGGTCGAAGCCGATGGTGCGGTGCACCCCGCGAAACAACCTATCCGAGTTGAAGCTCAGATGAAAGCCGATGCGCGTATCCTTGGGCCGCCCGTGCTCGCTGCCTTTGAGGCGGACCCCCGCGTTGTAGTACACGTCCTGTTCGTTGACGATCAGGGTCGCACCGAGATGCTCGTTGCTCATGCGGTTGGTCGATTCGTACAGAAGATCGCGCTGCTCATCGCGCATGACGATACGATAGTTGGACACGCCCGTGGTCCTGGGCGCAAAGGGCCCTTCCGGCGGCACGGGTGGGAGCCCCGGCCGACTGCGCTGGCCGCCGGAATCGGTGTTCACGACGCGATATTGGGCGAAAGACGCAGCGCCGGCGGCCGGCAGGTACGCGCGGTAGCCCTGCTCGTCGTAGGCTTCCACGTAGAACTGCACGAGGGTATGACTGCCATGTTCGGGAATCTCACCGACAAGGCGATCTCCCGCCAGGCTCATGTCGACGGCCCGCCACGCACCATTGTCCGGCCGATACCACAGCGTAACCTCGCCGACGCCGTCGGGATCGCTCGCCCGGACCGAGACGGTGACCGTCTCATCGGGCCAGGGGACGGCGGGCGTATGACGCAGCGCCGTCATGGTCGGGCCGATGTTGGGGTGCCAGCAGGAATTGCGACGGCCCGGCGTGCCCGAGCGCGACGGAACCGGAAGCACCGTGGTTCGAGCGAGCCGATTGAAGAACAACCGCGTGTGCAACAAAGGCGTGCCAGAGATCCACTTGGCGCGAAAGCGAATTTCCACCTCACGACCGTTGTTGATCTGCATGTTGTTGACGAACGTCGTCTCGGCATGGTTGTGCATGTGGTCGGTCGTCCCCGTCGCTACCAGGCGCAGCACCGGATTGGCCGGATCGTTGGGATCGCTTTGCACCTCACTATGGCGATGGTTGCCGACGATCCGCCAGTGATCCAGCCCCCGGGCAAAATCGCTGTTCTGGAGCCGCTCCTGGGCGGCGCCGTCGGGGTCCTCGATGACGTGAATGTCATCGATCAGGATCTCGCCCTCGTCCAGGATCCCCATGACGAATTCATGGTACGTACTGTCGTTGCCGACGGCGCTGGCCTGCACGGTATCCCGATAGGAGATTGTCTCCCACTGGGATCGGGACGATTCGTCGCTGGCGGCCCAGGCCGCCCCACAGTTGTTGTCCGCCTCGGGGTCGCGCAGTTCCAGGCTGCTGCCGCCTCCGTCGGCAGCGAGGGGCCAGGTGCCGCCGTCGTAGTAGCGTACTTCGTCGATGAGATTGCCGCGTGCATCGCGGAGTCTCACTCGTTCGCCCTCATTAGCGAGCCGGCCCCGAAAATCTCCGACGATCGGCGCTTCGGGGAACTGTGCAGCCAAGGCGTCTCGATCGCCGGCCACCACGAGGTACTGACCGGCCGCCAGCGACGTCCCTTGGGCGAACGTATAGGAAATCCCCCGGTCGAACGTCCAGCCGGACAGATCCACCGTCTCGGTCCCTTTGTTGTAGAGTTCCACCCAGGTCCCGGATTCGCCCTCTTCGACGTCGCCCGGTGCCGGTTCGGCCGGCGTGCCCTCCAGAGTCGCCTGGAAGAGCAGGTCCGAACTATTGACGCTGACGTTGTGCCCTTCGATGGCCAGGATATTGGTGCCGCCCTTCAGCGCGGACAAATGATCGGAGACGTCGAAGCCCTGGTAGGCCACCGCCGCGATATCGTCGTTGGACGCCGCGGCCGGATCGTTCCAGCCCTCGGACCCGATCATGTTGGAACTGGCAATAAGGGTCCCGTTGAGGAACGCCAGGAAACCGTCATCGTAGCGCAGATTCAGTGTCAGCGCCCCCAGAGAATCAGGATCGGCAACCTGGAAAGGAATGCGAATATAGACCGTGTGAGACCGCCCCTGCATCGCGCCCTGGACGTCCGTATCGATGTAGCTCTCGTAGCCCGAACTGGCTTCGTAGCCTACCCCGGTGCCCGCGCTGTCGATCCAGGCGCCATCGTCGAACGGCTCGCCGCCCCCCGTCCACCGGCGCCCCAGGCTGTCGTCCTGCGGCACGAGCACGCGCGCCGCAGCGTCTTCATCGAACAGGGACACGCCCGCCGTCGCTGTCGGCCGCGGCAGGCTTAGCGGATGATACATAATCTCGTTGATCACAACGTCCGTGCACAACTCGACCTGATTCGCCTGCCCCGGAGTCGGGACGTCGGGAAACAGCCACGGCCCCGTACCGGCCGGCTGCCGGCCCGTCACCGCGTCCGGGACACGCACCGCGTCACCGATGCGCCCGCCGGACCAGCCCAGAAACAGACGATCGCCCGGCGCCGGGACCAGCCCCAACTCATCCTGCGTCAGGACGAGGTACTCGCCCGGGTTCAACTTCTCATCGCCGAACAGGTAGATGAACTCGGCCGTGCCCTGGACCTCGATCCACGCGCCCGCCAGCACCACTGCCTCGGCTCCGACGTTGACGATTTCCACGAAGAAACCGGACTCACCGTCCAACGAGACTTCATTGAAACGCAGGGGACGCAGGGGCACCGCCCCGTCGGCGAAGTTGACCGCTCCGGGCGTACCGTTGAGGGCGTCGCTCCAGGTCCAGTTGGCCGGGCTTTCGCTCTCGCGCCGGGGATCGATCTTCGCCAGCGAGGCGCCGGAACCATCGGCCGCCACGGGCCAGTCGCCCGCGTCGTCATACGCCACCCGGTTCAGCACGCGCCCGCTGTTGTCCGTCAGACGGATCTCCTCGCCGCCATTGTCGAGCTTGCCCTCGAACGGGCCCAGCAGCGGCGTGGGGGTTCCCCCCAGATCATCGGCCATGGACGACGCCACAACCAGGTAGGAATCGGCCGGGAGGACCGTGCCTTCCGGGAAGATGTACTCGACCGCACCGGCCAGCGACCAGTGGGACAAATCCACCTGCGTGCCCATCTGGTTATGGAGTTCGATCCACTCGGCCGCCCCCGCACGGGGGTGATACATGATCTCGTTGATGACCACCACACTGTCGGCCATCAGCGCACCAGTCATGCACAGGTGCAATGCCACGAACCAGAACAGAACGGTCAATTTCCTGGGCCCCGTCCTCCTGCGATGCAACACCATAGACCTCTCCAATGAGAAAGGATGTCGTGCGGCCTGACTTGCCTGTCGCAAGCCCCAAAAACTTCATTATAGCACATATCAGGGGACCTTTTCCGACAGTTTGGCAGAAAAACGGGGTCGAATGCTTCGTCCGCCCACATCCGAAACCAACCACCAGCTTGCAATTTACGGCGGTGAGGATATGGTGGCGTGACTGGATGCCGGCGGTGCGAAAGACCGATCTTTCGCTTCAGCGACAACGCAGTCAAAAGGAAAGCCGAATGGGCCTGTTTCTCGACATCTTCACGAAGGTGTTCTTCATTCTGTCGCCGTTCTTCTCGATATCGATGTTCCTGCTGCTCTCGCGGGACATGGACGGCCCCGCCCGCCATCGCTGTGCCCTGCGGACCAGCCTGGCGATCCTGGTGATTTGCTTCGTCGTGTACTTCCTGGGCAACGTCATCTTCAAGGTGCTCGGCATCACCGTCCCGGCCTTCCAGGTCGGCGCCGGGACGTTGTTGTTCCTGACCGCCATCGCCGCCCAGATCATCTTCACCGGCATCCGCACCCTCTTGGGCCTACCCCCCGTCTAGAAGTACAGCAGTTTCAGAATGTCTTCGACAACACCCTCCTTCGTAACCAGGCGGCCCTTCTTCTCCGGATCGTCGAAGACCAGGTGCTGCTTCTTCACCTGCACCGGTAGCGTGAGTTTGTAGGGCTTGCACTTCGGAATCGCGGCGACCGCCCGCTTGGCCCCCTCGTAGAGCGCTTGTCTCGTCGCTTCGAAGGGGTACAGCTCAGCCGCCTCGCGCGAGAGGCCCCGCTTGGTCGCCACCATGACGCACTCGGTGCCAAAGAACTGCCGCGCCTCGCGACATGTCGCCTCGTCGCCCGTGACCATGATCGTCGGGATATCGTAGTATCCGGCAATCGCCGCACACTGGGCCAACTCGCCCGATTCGACGCCGTTGTACCAATAGCGGTTCTCCGAGCGCGAAGACTGTGTATGGCACAGCACGCCATCTGGCGTCCCCATCATCGCGTGGGCACCGAGTTGGATCATGCCTGCAAACGACCCGTCGAAACCGGTCAGCGGCCCCGGACGCGGCTTGCCCGTGATGTACGTCGCCCCGGGCGCCATCAGATGCGGCACAAACGCCTGCGACCCATGCCCGTCCAGGATGACGATGTCATCCACCCCCGCCTCGCGCAGCCCCTTCACCACGGCCGCGATGTCCCCCATCAGGTATTCCTTCGCCACCTCGCCCAGCGGATGCCCCGGCTCGCGCGTCTGCGTGAACTTGTACACCCCGCTGGCCCCCTCCAGATCCGTCACAATATAAATCCGCAACGGTTTCGCCCCCACCACCGACGCCAGGATGTTGACTATCAGCACGAGCAGGAACAAACGAAAGATTGCCCCCTCCGGTTTCCCGCGCTCTTGCCCCATTCGTGATGGGTAACATCTCTCGTCCTGCATCATTCGTGCCTCCACAATTCGAGTCGGTAGAAAGCTCACCTGGGCAAATAGTCTTTGAAGTGGACGATGCCCTCTTCGGTCTGCTGGTAGGTGATGGGTTTCGGGTCAAGCCAGTTGACGATCGAGTCTTTGATGGCGAAGGCGAAGAAATGATTGCCCGCCGGGTTGTAGTGCCCGATGAAATAGCGACGCCGGTAGTCTGCGTACGACAGCCGAAAACTCTTGAAGTCTTCCGCGTGCATGACGTTCATATCGAAATAGTTGAAGTCGTTCTGTTTCAGGAAGTCGACGATCTCCTGGTCGTAGCGCGGCTTGCCCTGGACGAGTGCGGGCATGACGCGCCCGGGGTCAAACAGTACGATCAGCAGTTTCTTGCCGTTCTGTTGGGCAAATCCGTCGGCCTTGGCAAGGATGTGGCGCGTGGCCGCCAAACCGTACTTGTCCAGGACGTACCTGACGTAACCGCGTGGATTCGCCGCCGGGACCGGGGCATCCGCGGCAGAAACGTCCAGTCGCCGCGCCAGCCGGGCGACCGTCTCCATGTCGATGTCGCGTACATATCCGGCCGCGAAGACCATCATGTGCAGAGCCAGGTCATCTTTCAGGTTCTCGACCATCCAGTCCGCATCGGTCATCTTGTACAGCGATTCACGCGTGGGCAATCGGTTCTCGCGCTCGGCCCATTGGCCAGTGTCCAGGTCCAGCTCGACGTGGGCCCAGAAATTGTTATGGAACATCTTCCCACCGTAGTGGTTCCAGTGGCGATAGAACGATGCATGTCGGCAGCGCAGCAAACTGCGAGTGTGGTCGTCGCCCCAGATGTAGAGGATGACGTATTCCGCGGCGTGCTCGGTGCGCTCTTCCCGGAGCATCCGCCGGTACGCCTGATAGACGCCGTACCCACCCATGCCAAAATTGCGAATCGGCTCGCCCAAATGGGCGGCCAGGTATTCCTGCCAGGTCTCGCCGTCACTGACCTGATGGCATTGGGTGAAGCTGTCACCATACGTATTGATCCGGCATGGACGATCCGCATACATGAACGAGGTGCGCCAGCCTTCGGGTTGAGCGGTGGAGATGGTCAGACTCCCATCCAGCCCATCGCGCGGCATGGTGTGACCGAGCCGATAGCCGAGTTCAGAATCGAACTGCGCCCACGTATGCTCGTTGAGAAACGTGTCAATGACGCCCTTCGAGACAGCGCTGTCGCGCAGATACTGCGCGTAGTTCACCGGGTCCCTGGCTCCCTGTCCCCAGGCCGGCGCCAGTAGCACCAGAACCGCCAACATAACCAGCACCATTCGCCCTGGCCAACGCCGTTCTGTCATAACTCACCTCCCGGCCTCAAGATCGGACAAGGAAAGAAGACGCACGAATTCGCCGCAGGATAACAAATGTTGGTGGACATCTCCAGCGGTCCTGGCCCGTCCCGAGTTTTTCCCTTGACGCCGCCAGATCATATGTGTAATATGAGCAACTAACATGACCAGGAATCGAGAGAATCTGATCGACAGGCACGTGCCACAATTCAGGCCCATGCAGGCCGTCGGCGGGCGTCGCGAGGTTCGGGAGAATTCGTATGACGTCCGGCCGGCCGAGGTGTCATCATTCGTGCCAAACAAACCCAATTTTCGCCCGTTTTGGGTCATGAATGGGGGTTGGCGACAAAGCAAAGCCAATTTGTCTCAACGGATCCCAGATAATTGCTCGCCCGTTTGCGAACGCCAGGGCCGGCGGCGCATCGAGGCTTGCCAGGGACCGGGCGGGCCGCTAAGATCGATTGCGAGCTGTGGAACACAGGAATATGGCAACACTGGTCCGGGCGGTTCTGCGTCTGCGGCCCCAATGAGGAGACAGGAATGGACAAGCGCATGAATCGACGGGAATGCTTGCGGGCGTTGGGACTCTCGGGATTGGCCGGCGGGCTCGGGCTCTCACTGACCGAGACAGCAGCCGCCCAGCAGCGGGTCGGCGAATCCAGCGGATTTCAAAGCTCCATCATCGCCGAACACAAGGTCCTGGACACCAGTACCGCCGCGAAGCTCGTCGATGGCAAGGTGATCCAGCCCCGGCGGGAACTGTCGGTTCTGCACGAGACGGACGTCCTCGTCGTTGGGGGCGGGCCGGCCGGCGTCACGGCCGCGATTGCCGCCAAGCGGGCCGGCGCCAGCGTAACCCTCGTCGAGCGCTACGGCCACTTCGGCGGGCTCTGGACGGGCGGGCTCGTCCTGCTGGTCCTCGGGCACATCGTCACGGGTAAGAAGCAGGTTTGCCAGGGGATCGGTGAGGAGATCATGCGGCGTCTGGACAAGATCGACGGGGCTATCGTCGACCGCCGGCCCGGCGTCAATCCCACCGCCGATGCCGAGGCGGTCAAGTACGTCATGCTCGAGATGATCGAGGAGGCGGGCGTCGACGTGTTCCTACACTGCTGGGGCGTCGACGCCATCGTCGAGGGCAATACGATCCGCGGCGCCGTCTTCGAGAGCAAGTCGGGCCGCCAGGCCATCCTGGCCCAGGCCGTGGTCGACGCCAGTGGTGACGGCGACGTATTCGCAGCGGCCGGCGCCGATTTCGAGCATCGCTCCCATAACATCGGCCTCGTCTCGCGCGTCGGTAATCTGGACCGCGTCGACAAGAGCAAAGTCCCCGAAGGCTCCAAGCCCAGACGGCTCGGCTCGCACTCGCCCGTTGCCGGCGTCAACTGGGTGAACCTGACCGGCCCCGAACTCGACGGCCTCGACGTCAAGACGCTGACCCGCATGGAGATGAACCATCGCAAGTTCATCTGGCGCAACATGCAGAAGACCAAAGGGACGCCGGGCTATGAGAAGGTCTATCTGATGGAGACCGCCCCGCAGCTTGGCGTGCGTATCACGCGCGTGCTCAACGGCCTGAACCGCGTCCGGCTCAGCGACCTGCGGGCGGGCAAGCAATTTTCCGACGTGGTGGGCGTCGGCGGCTCGACCAATGGCCAGCACGGGCCGTGGCAGATCCCCTACGGCGCGCTGGTCCCGACCAACGTCGACGGCGTGCTCGCGGCCGGCCGCTGTATCAGTATGGACATCGGCATGGCGGATCTGGTGCGTCTGATCCCGAACTGCTTCGTGACCGGTCACGCCGCCGGTGTAGCCGCGGCGGTCGCCATTCAAGACCGCTGCGCCCCGCGCGACGTCGAAATCGCCAAGGTCCAGACCATCCTCAAACAACAGGAGGCCTACCTCGGTTGAGTGAGCAAGACACCAAGGCACCAGGCAAGGATCGCCGTCGAATCCGGCGGACCGTGCGTAGCATCTGCATGTTCGCCGCGCTCGCCATCCTCTGGTTCGGGCGAGACTCGCACGCCCCTTCGCTGATCCCGGGTCTGAGCCCGTTCGTGGCCGTGGCTTCGCTGCTGGTGACGCGCACCCTCCACGTCACGGCCTGCATCGGCCTGGTCATCGGCATCGTCGTCCTGCTGCGCCCCCGCTGGTTCTGTCGCTGGGTCTGTCCGATGGGGCATTGTGCCGACGGCGTTAGCCGCGCGGGACGCCGCTTGGGGCGACATCCCGTCAAATTTTTCCCGCTCGGCCAGTGGATTCTCTGGCTGACCCTGGGCGGCGCAGTGCTTCTGCCCTGGCCTTTTCTGCTATGGCTGGACCCGTTGGCCATCTTCAGCAACGCGCTGACGCTCCTGGCAGCGCCTTCGACGCCAGCCACCGGGCTCGCTCTTCTGCCGGCCCTGGCAGTGCTGTTGCTGAGCCTCGTATGGCCCTACATCTGGTGCAGCAAGCTCTGCCCTCTCGGTGCCTTTCAGGACGTGCTGTCCCATCTGGTCAAGTGCGTGCGCAGTCACATGCACCGAGACAAACAGAAGCATCCCGTACCAGACGACGCCTCACGCGTGACACGACGTGCCGTGCTCGGGACGGTAGTCGGAGCGCAGTGCGCCCTGGGGCTGTGGCTGAACCATGTGTCTGGCGGGAAACCCGCGCGGCCACTGCGCCCGCCCGGCGCGGTGGATGAGGCGGCGTTTCTCGGGCTCTGCGTGCGGTGTGGCAACTGCATCCGTGCGTGCCCCACGGGGATTATCAAGCCCGACCTGGGTGGGCACGGCTGGACGAGTCTGATGTCACCGGTGCTGGATTTCAGCGAAGGGTACTGCCGCGAGGATTGCGTGGCGTGTACGGGCGTGTGCCCGAGCGACGCGCTGCGCCCGCTGCCAATTCAGGAGAAACCCGACATCCATCTCGGCCTGCCCCAAGTAGACATGAACATCTGTCTGCTCGGCGCCGATCGCGAATGCGCCGAGTGTCGCAGATGGTGCCCTTATGGCGCGATTCGTTACGTGTTCTCAGAAAGTGAATATTGTCTGGTGCCCCAGATCGACGCAGCCAAGTGCAACGGGTGCGGGGCCTGCGAAAACGCCTGCCCGACCAAGCCGAAGAAGGCCATCGTCGTCGCCGCCCTGGCGCGGGAATGAGCGAGAGCGGAGGTCTAGCCTACTTGTGCCGCTTCTTGACCTTGGCCTTCGGTTGGCGTGACGTCTTCTTGCGGGCCTTGCGGCGTCGCTTGCCCTCGGCCTCGGGCTTGGCACGGCCTTCGCCCAAAGGCTCGATGGGCGCGAGGTTCAACTGCCGGCCCGGCACGTTGACCGCGATGATGTGGACGTGCAGCGGCTGGCCCAGCCGCACCGTCTGACCCGAACGCTCGCCCTGCAAGCATTGAGACAGCTTGTCGTAGTGCCACCGGTCGGGGCCCAGGTCCTCCATCTTGATCAGGCCCTCGATCCCGAACTTGCGCGACTGGGCGAAGACGCCGAAGCCGGTCAGGCCCGTGACGACGCAGTCGAGTTCCTCACCGATGCGCTTGCTGAGCATCTGCAGGGTCATCACCGCCACGAGGTCGCGCTCGGCGTCCTCGGAGCGCTGCTCGGTGAACGTGATGTGACGCCCCGCCTCGGCCAGGTCCTGATTGGCCGCGAGCTGCTTGGCTAAGTCGTCGCGCCCTTCCAGATAACACTGCAAGGTGCGATGGACGAGCAGATCGGCGTAGCGCCGGATCGGACTGGTGAAGTGGCAGTAGTGCGTCGACGCCAGGGCGAAATGCCCGATGTGCAGGGGCGCGTACTGGGCCTTCTCGAAGCTGCGCAGCACCGCCAGACTGACCGCCAGTGACCGATCGGGATCGGTGACCGAACTGAGCAGCGCTTGAATCGAGTGGCGGTCGGGCGTACGGGGCATCGGGTAGCCCATCGCGCGCAGCAGCTTAGAGAGTTGCTTGAGGTTGAGGATGTCGGGCTCGGGATGGACCCGCCGCATGAAGGATACATCCTTGCGGTCCAGGAACCCCGCGACGGCGTCGTTGGCCTCGACCATGAACATCTCGATGATGGTGTGCGGATAGCAGTTGTCGGCCGGGTGGGCGTCGACAACCTGTCCGGCCTCGTCGAAGACCAGTTCGGGCTCGGGCAGATCGAGATGCAGCATGCCATTGTCGCGCCGGCGCTGCTCGATCCGGCGGGCCAGCGTGTCCATCCGGCCCAGCAGCTCGATCACCTCGGGCTTGGCGTCCTTGGTGTGGCCCTTGAGAATCCCGTGAGCCTGCAAGTAGGTCAGTCGGGCGCTAGAACGGATGAGACTGTTGGCGAAGCGGCGCGAAACGATCTGGCCCGCTTCGTCGTAGGTGATGTAGGCGCTCTTGGTGAAGCGTGGCTGGTCCGGCTGAAGGCTGCACACCCCGTTGCTGAGGATCTCGGGCAGCATCGGGATCGTCTTGCCGGGCAGGTAGGTGCTGTTGCCCCGCTGCTTCGCTTCCTCGTCGAGAGGCGAACCGGCCTCGATGAAATGGCTCACATCGGCGATGTGCACGCCCAGTTCCCAACGGCCTTTGTTATCGATCTCCAGGCTGATCGCGTCGTCGAAATCCTTGGCGTCGGGCGGATCGATCGTAAGAACGACCTTGTCGGTGATGTCCTCGCGCTCGGCGGTCGCCTCGGCCTTGAAGTTCGCGGCCGCAGCCCGCGCCTGGTCCAAACACTCGGCGTCGAACTCGCGCGGCAGATGGAACTGACGGATGGCGGCCTCGATCTCGGTTTCATACTTGCCGGCCCGGCCCAGCACGTCGACGATCACGCCGCGGGCCATGTATTGCTCCGTCGGATACGACAGGATCTCGACGACGACCTTGTCCTTGGCCTTGGCGTTCTTGGCCGTAACGTCCTCGACCACGATCGGCTCGGAGAAGTGGCCCCCGTCAGGCTGCACCAGCCACGCTTCCGGGTGTTTGGTCAGGGTGCCGATGAACTGGTTGTTGGCCCGTTCGAGGATCTCGAGGACCTCGCCCGTGTAGCGCATCTCGCCGCCCCGCTTGCCCTTGCGGGTGACCTTGGCAATCACGGTATCGCCCGTCATGGCGTCGGCCGTCTTGCCGGGCGGCACAAAGAGATCCCCATGGGCATTGACCTGCTGGGGCACGATGAACCCGAAGCCCTTGGGATTGGCGCGAAAGGTGCCGACGACCTGCCCGGCCATGGCGGGCAGAGTCACGAGGTTGCCCGAGCCGATGATCACGTGCCCGGCCCGCCGCAACTCGTCGAAAGCCAGCTTGAACTCAGGGTAGGCGTCGGACTCGACCCCCAGCGCCTTGGCCAGATGCGCCACCTTCAGCGGGGAGTAATCAGTATGCTTGAGAAGTTTGAGAATCCGTTCTCGGAAAACATTAGGCATGGATATCACCAACAAAAGCAGCCCCCAACCGATGGCTCATCTGAGCACACCTTCGCTTGAGGCTATGGGTAGTATGATTAGTCCAATATTCACAGCAATACCGCTGCATTGTACCGCATCGGGCTTCGCTGTAAATCACCAGGAAGATATTGCCTGTCATGGCCAAGAAAAGGAGCGTACAGGGAGCATGCGCGAGGCCGCTCGGAACACGTCGAATTGCACGAACCAAGTGCCAAGCGCGGCGGTCAGATGCCGTATCCCCCTTGCTCCTCGCGCAGGACAGAACTTCGGGCTCATGGGCCACACCACCGCAGGCTGAGTTTTCAAGCAGCCAGATGACGTTTGGGTTTCCAGACTCCCAGGCAGCCATTCTAGTGCCTAGACTACAAAGAAATGCGTCACCGCGATTGACCCGCTTCATCGCTGGGGCTAGAGTGTATTTGAGACATTGGGGCGGAGGCAGCGGTGTTCTGCCGAAGACACAAGCCAATGGCAGTAGGTGACCATATGAAGTACCTCGTTGGACACAGAGTCGAACCGAGCGGGTTAAGCAGGCGGGACAAGAATCATGGGTATGAGTTCTACACAGTGACGTATCAACTGGATACTCCCGACCAGAAGCCCGATTTCAAGAGTATCTTGTATTTCCGGAATGCCGACTGTAGCATCTACGGCATGATTGACTACAACAAGTTCGCGACATCTCAGAATATCCGGGCAATTGCCGCCAAGCTCGTTAAAGACAGGCGGTTTCGCGCCCAGTTCATTGCGGCCCCACACGACGATGATATGCTCACGAGCAACTGGAGGTAGAGAGGCTTCGGAGAGGAGATGGCGAGACGTCAATTCACCAAGAGGGTAAGCCACAGTCAGTTCCAGGCTATGATCTTGGGTATGATCGGCATGGAGATCACGGAAGCGCGACCAGGGTCTGGGTCATGCCTTCTGATTGAGATCGGAGAGATCAGGAAGAAAACGCTCAAAGGCCGTTTGGGAAAGCTGCATAGGTTTCACGAGGGACAGTTCGGTCTCATGATCGAGTTTGATTGGCGTGTTGAGCGAGCCCGGAGCATTGAGTTCGGCAGTGCCAGCGCGATGCGCAAGATGGACAGAGGGATAGCGGGTCTCAAGGGAGAGACGATCGCCGGCATCGAACTGATCGGTGACATCCCCGAACTGAAGGTGTCTTTGTCCTCCGGACGTCGGCTGGTGAGTTTCATGACGCTCGAGAGCCAGCCCTCCTGGGTCATCTTCCTCAACTTCCACGAATCATGGATTCACGTGATAAGGGGTTGCCTGTATCACTCCAACCAAACGTAGAACCAGAGGCGGGTCACTCCCTGTCTTCCACAGTCGATCACAACTTCCTGACTATGCATCCGACGGTTGCAGACCGAAACGAAGTGGGGCCCAGTACATGCAGCCATCGAGAAGACTGCCCGATATGACCCGGTGAGAAGCTCGCCGTCAACCCATCGCATGTAGGATCGCCGACAGAGAAGCGGACGCCTCCTCGTGGACATGCCACCCATGAGGTGGTCAATCGACAGCGCAGCGGAAGGACCGGGCAATCTGCCCCACCCGGCCTGGAAAGACGTGATTCCTGGATAGTACCCCCAGAGTTACATCCAGGGGACCAACAAAAGCAGCACCCTACGGATGGTTGGCCCGTTGGGTGCTGCCGATTTCTGTGAGGAACGCATAGGTGCCCCCAGCTTGGTGCGACCGGCCGATACAGGCTGGGGCGCCGGGAGCAGAACCGGGTTCTTAGCCGGCGGCCTTGGCCTTCAGTGCGTTGAGCTTCTTGGTCAGGCGCGACTTCTTGCGGGCAGCGGTCTTCTTGTGCATGGTGCTGGTGGCCGCGACCTTGTCGAGCTTCTTGACGGTCGCCTTCAACTCGGCGGTGGCTGCTTCGACGTTGCCTGCGTCCAGGGCCGTCTCCAGCCGCTTGACCTGGGTCTTGACCTGGCTCTTGCGGGCCCGGTTGATCGTCCGTCGCTTGGCATTCTGCCTGACTCTTTTTTTCGCTGATAACGAATGTGCCACGTTGTTCTCCTGAACGGTTCGAGAAACGCTATAACAAAACTCACTGAGAGGTTAGCCGCTCGTGCTAATCGTCGGCGCCGTCGCCGGGCCCGGTTCCGCCGTTCTGGCCGGCGGCCCGCAGGCGGTCGACCCGCTCGCAGACGTCCTTGAAGCCGAAATCGAGCTGGGCGATCTTGCGATACAATTCCAGTGCCTTTTCACTGTCGCCCTGCTCTTCGTGGGCGCGGGCCAGATTATACCGCAAATCCTTGGCCGTTGCATCATCTTTTATTTCATAGGCCTCAATGGCCCGCGTGAAGACGTCAATCGCGTCAGCATACCATTTCTTCAGAAAGAAGCAATAGCCGATCTTGTCCATGGCCGAAATCTTACGGCGTGGGTCCCGCTGGGCGTCCTGGAACAGGGGAATGGCCTCGTTGTACTGCCCGCTGCGCATCAGGCGCAGGGCGTATTCGTACTTGGCGGCCAGATCGGTGGGGTGGTTCTCCATACAAAGCCGGTAATGCTCCAGTTCGGTGGCGTGCAGGGCCTTCTCCAGCTCTTCCAGTTCGGCCTTGGCCTCACCATCGCCGGGCTTGGCCTTGAGCTGCTTCCTGGCGGCCCGCCGCCAGCGTTTGATCTGCCGGATCTTGAGCAGGCCGGCCCGCTCCTTGTAGCGGAAATCCTGGAGCCGCTCGTGCAGGCTCTCCAAGAGCTGAATCGCCTCATTCTCCGACTCGTCCGTCTCCAGGTCCGCCAGGGCATCGGCCAGATGGAACGCGTTTTTGACCACGTCCGGCTCTTTCGCGTAGGCCTTGCGGGCGTCTTCGACGGCCGTGACGCGATAATCCTTGGTCTTGATCACGCGGTCCTGGGCGTAGAGCTTGGCCTGGGCCTCCTGGTCGCGAATGGACTGGCGGAAGTCCCCGCCGGAGCCGTACTTGCCCCGGGACATGGTCAATTCGGCCGAGAGGTTCTTGAACTCATCGGCCAAATCCTTGTCATCGGGCCGCATCTTGACCGCCCGCTGGCACGCCGCGACGGCCTTGTCATACTGCCCCATCGCCTTGTAGGAATCTTTCAAAATCAGGTAGGTCTGGAGCGAGGGCTTCTCGATGGCGTTGTTGGTCTGAAAGATCAGATTGGCGATCCAGTGGGCCGTCCGGTGGTAGCCACCATCGACGGCTGCCTTGAGCATCGCCTCGGCATAAGGCGTGTGATCCGGGTCCTTGGCGAAGAGATACTCGGCGTTGAGCATCTGTTCCAGGGGGTTCTTGCCCCGCAGGCGCTTGACCCGTTCGACCATCGAGGGCTTCTTGCCGCCCCGCCCGCGCCGCTGCAACCCCAGTTCGCAGAGGGGCAGGTGCCCTTCCTCCAGCGCATCGGGCGCTCGGCGCAGCCCATCGAGGTACATCTCGATCGCGTAGTCGTAGTTCTTGCCCTCGGCCGCCTTGCGCGCCTTCTCGAAGAACGCCTGGGCGGCGGTCAGATCCGAGGGCCCCTCTTCGCCCGGCATGACGATCGACTCATCCGCGTCGGCCGACGCGTCGGCCTTCGGCTCCGGTGTCGCGACCACCCGCGTTCGATGGGGCCGCTCCCGGGACATGCCGGCCTGCGAGTTCGCCCCTCGTCTCTGCGCGACCAGACGTTTCATCAGCCGTTTCAAATCGGCCATCAGCGTTGGATCATCGGGTTTGACCCGCGCCGCCCGCTGGCAGGCCGCCACCGCTCGCTCGATCAGTCCCACTCCTTCGTAGCAATCCTTCAGGAGCGTGTAGACGGCAGCCGACGGCTTCTTGGCATTGTTATTAGCCAGGAACATCAGGTCCGCTATCCACTTGGCGGTCTCGCGGTACTGCCCCTCCACCGCGGCTTGCAGCAGGGCCTCGCCGTAGGCCAGATGCTCCGGATCCCGGGCCAACAGGTACTCGGCGTTTAGCATCCGGTCGAGTGGGGTCCCGTCCTTGGCCAAACGCTCGTTCGCCTCCTGGGCGCTCGGTTTGGCGCCGCCCCGTTCCTGCCGGCGCAGTGCCAGCACGCGCAGTTCGATATGCCCGCTCTCTACCGCGTCGGGACTGTGGCGCAAACCGTCCAGGTAGGCGTCGATGGCGCGGTCGAGATCGCCTGCTTCAGAGGCTTGGCGGGCGCGCTCGAAACAGGCTTGGGCTTGCGTCTGTGCTCTCGCATCCGGCTCGGACATAACGATACGTGGATTATCACCTCATATGATGGTTAAACAGCCTATTCTAATATTCGGTCCGAATTTGTCAATGAATAAATCCTTGTACCGAAAAGGACGTTGTGTTATAAGGACGGCCGAATTGTGACCTGACTTTAGCCAGTCACGAAATCATCCTCAGCCAGTACCAATTGATGGAGAAATCGGTATGCAGACAGCTCTTGAGCAGTACGATCCTCAGATCTATGAGCTGATACGACAGGAAGAGGCCCGGCAGAGCGGTTCGATCCGACTGATTCCGTCGGAGAACTACGTCTCGCGGGCCGTGATGACGGCCACCTCCAGTTGCCTGACCAACAAATATGCGGAAGGCTACCCGGGTAAGCGCTACTACGAGGGACAGCAGGTGACCGATCTGATCGAGAACCTCGCCCGCGATCGTGCCAAGAAGCTCTTCGGGGCCGACCACGCCAACGTCCAGCCCTACTCCGGGTCGGTCGCCAACCTGGCGGCCTATGCGGCGTTGATCAAGCCGGGCGAGACGATTATGGGTATGTCGCTCGACCACGGCGGCCACCTGACGCACGGCTGGAAGGTCTCCATGACCAGCAAGTTCTTCAATTCCGTGCCCTACCAGATCAATACGGAGACGGGCCGGCTCGATTTCGATCTGATCCGCGACCTGGCCAAGAAGCATCGGCCCCAGATTATCGTCTGCGGCGCCACCGCCTATCCGCGCATGATCGACTTCGAGATCTTCGGCGAGATCGCCAAGGAAGTCGGCGCCTACCTCGTCAGCGACATCGCCCACATCGCGGGGCTGGTCGTCGCCGGCATTCACAAGAGTCCGGTGCCCTATGCCGACGTGGTCTCGACCACAACGCACAAGACGCTCCGCGGCCCGCGCGGCGGCATGCTGCTCTGCAAGGAAGAGCTGGCCAAGCAGGTCGACAAGGCCGTTTTCCCCGGGCTCCAGGGTGGCCCGCACATGCACACCCTGACGGCGATCGCTGTGGCGATGGCCGAGGCCGACACGCCGGAGTTCGTCGCCTATGCCAAGCAGATCGTCAAGAATGCCAAGGCCCTGGCGGATAAACTTCTGGAATACGGCTTCGAGCTGGTCACCGGCGGGACCGATAACCACCTGATCTTGATCGACCTGAGAAACAAAGATATCCCGGGCAAGAAGCTGGCCAAGGCCCTGGACCGAGCCCGGATCGTCACGAACTACAACACCGTGCCGGGCGACCCGGCCCCGCCGTTCAACCCGAGCGGCCTGCGCCTCGGTACGCCGGCCATGACCACGCGCGGCATGAAGGAAGCGGAGGCCGAGCAGATCGCGACCTTCATCCACGAAGTGGCCGAGAACATCGACAACGAAGCCCGGATCGCCCAGATCGGCAAGGACGTCCTGCTGCTCTGTTCCCAGTTCCCGGTTCCCGAGCACTTCATCATCCCCAGGAGCAACGGCCATGCCTGAACAGTCACTTGACAAGAAACAAACCGGTCGCCAGGTCGAGTCGCTGCATCCGCAGGGGTCCGTCGCCGGCGCGAGCAATCCGTTGCAGGAATTGTTCAACCGGCAGGCGGAGTTGAACCAGCGCACCGGGTTCGACCCGCATGCCCTGCGCAAGAACTTCGATCCGCAGGTCGCCGGCGAATGGCTGAACAATTACCTGGCCGCGATGAGCAGTGAGATCGAGGAACTGCGCGACTGCACCTTCTGGAAGCACTGGTGCAAAGAAGCCAAAGACGGCAAACGGTTCTACCTCCACAACCTCCAGAACGCGCGCGTGGAAGTGATCGACATGCTGTTTTTCTGGATGAGTCTGGCGCAGTGTGTGGGCCTCGACGCCGACGACGTCGTGCGTCTGTACGAGCAGAAGCTCAAGATCAATCACACCCGTCAGGACACGGACTACTCGATGGCCAACAAGACGGAAGACGACAACAAGGGCGTTTCGCTCTAGGGGAAGCGTCGGCTCCCCACCGGCCGGCCGCGACCGCCACGACATCGGTGACACTTGATGAACTCACAGCGTCAGCTTCGCGTATCGTAACCTATGGCAGAGAAGACCCTGACAGCAGCCATTCTCGGGCTCGGCAAAGCGGGACAACGCCTCCTCGAGGCGGTTCAAGCCACGAACGATTTTCGCATCCAGGCCGTCGCCGATCAGGATCAGCAACGGGTCGAGCGCGTCGCCCGGGATCTCGCGTGCGAACCCTACACCGACTACCGGCAGTTGATCGTACAGAACCAGCTCGACTGTCTGCTGGTGGCTTCCGACATCCATCTCTGCGACGAGCACCTCAAGACTGCCCTGAAGAAGCGCTTCCACGTGCTCAAACTGGCGCCGCCGGCGCGGGACTTCGAGGAGACGTTGGAGTACGTCCGACTGGCGGAAACGGAAAAGGCCTATTTCGCCATCGCCAACCCGGCCCGGTTCCGCTCCAGCTATCAGAAGGCGCACGCGTTGCTTCTCGAGGAACAGGTCCAACAGATCTTCCTGATCACGGCCCACTGCCATATCAGCAATCACGACCGCCCCGCCTGGTATACTGACCCCAAGCTGGCCGGAGGGGGTGTGCTCCTGCACGACTGCCACCAGATCATCGACCAGATCCTCTGGAGCTTCCCCATCCCACAGCAAGTGTACGCGCTGACCACGAACCAGGCGCCGGACAAACAGCAGCGCCTGTACCTGACCGAAGACACGGCGGTGGTTTCCATGAAGTTCACCGATGCCGTGATGGGCAACATCGTTGCGACGCGCGGCACCGACCCCAGGCCCAACGAGATGTCGTTGAGGATCTACGGACGGGACGCCGTACTGACGGTGGACGACCGACAGGTGACGCTCCGCTCGACGAGCGACGGCGAGGATCAGACCTGGGAGTTCGACGAGAGCGAACAGGATGCGATGGTGCGGCTACTCGCGAGTTTCGCCCAGAGCATCCGCACCCCGGACGAGCATCCACGGCTGAGCAGCGGCGCCGAGAATCTCGCCAACATGGCCGTGTTCGAAGCCGCGTATCTCTCCGCACGCACGGGGTTCCCGGAAGAACCGGCACGTATTCTGCATCTGACGGGCAATCCCTCCGGGACGGTAACAAGTATTTGACAGGTTCCGTCGCGAGCGGTATGTTTTCAACTACGGTATTCTTGGCCCGAGGCAATCCGTACCAAGAGCTGTGCCGGTATGACACGCAAGTGACCACTGTTTCGATTCGGGAGGTTTGAGCAATGAAGAACCTGGTTTATGCGGGCGTCATCATCCTCTGTCTGGTCTTGGCCGTGTTCTTCCTCTTCTTCCGGGGCGGCGGGGACAGCGGCATGAATAGCCTCTCCAACGAGGAACAGGTCCTGGTCCTGTGCGCCAGTTGCGGGGCCTCGTATGAAATGGGCAAGAAGGAATACTACACGCAACTCAAAGAGAAGGCCCAGCAGGCGGGCAATCCAATGGTCACCCCGCTGCTGACCTGCCGAGAATGCGGCAAGGACAAAGTGACCGAAGCGATCAAGTGCGAGAACTGCGGCCACATCTTCCCCAAGGGCATCGTCCCGAACGACCACGCCGATCGATGTCCCAAATGCAAGTTCAGCAAGATCGAAGCCGTACGGAAGGAACGCCAGGGGCGGTAGAGGCGATCCCGCCACGATGCACAAGCGATCACGAGCCGGTCTCCGAGGAGGGGGTCGGCTCGTGCTTTTCGTCGCCGGTCGCGGCCCCGCCGGCCGGCCGCGGGCGCGACGTGTGCTCGGCCAGCACCGCCAGCACGTTCTCCTCGTATTCCTCGCGCCCCATTTTCAACTCCCCGATCATGCCGTAGCGCCGCTCGATGCGCTCCTCCAGATAGGCCACGCGGTTCTGCGGATTCGGATGCGTGGAGAAGAACTCGATCGGACGCACCGTCTGCAATTCCTGCAAAATGCGCATCGTCTCCACCGCGCCCCGAGGGTCGTAGCCGGCTTGAACGAGGTAAGCCATCCCCACCATATCCGCGGCCTGTTCGTCTTCCCGACTGTATTGCAGCGAAAGCACGCCCGTGATGAACGCCGTGCCCGCCATGAGGTCACCACTACCGGAGCCGCCAACGCCGGCCGCGGCACCCAGCAGCGCCGTCATCCCGATTTGCCGACTCAGAGCCGCCATGGTATCGCGCGCCACCACGTGCCCGATTTCGTGCCCCAGAATGGCCGCCAATTGGGCCTCGGAATCCAGCTTCTCCAGCAGCCCTTTGGTAATGAAGATGTGACCGCCCGGCACGGCGAAGGCATTGACCTGTTTCTCATCGACCACCGTGAAGTAGTAGGCGATGTCGGGCCGGTGGCAGAACCGGGCAATACGCTGGCCGACCGTGTTGATGTAGTCCTGAAGATTCTCATCCGGAAACCGACCGCCCAACGCGTGCTCGATCTGCGGCGCGTACTTATCACCAAGCTGGACGTCCTTGTCCTCGGAGAAGAACATCAGCTCCTCCTGGCCCGTCAAGGGATTGACCGCGCAGCCGGTCAGGAAAACGGCCGTTAACCCGGCAATAAGCCAGACGCATCGTTTTGCCACGAGAGTTCCTCGGAATTTGCAATTTCTGTTACAAAAACAAATCTCGCGCATTATAATGTTGCTTTTTCTGTTTGGTAGTAGAAACCTATGGCACAAAGAAAGTCTTGTGACGGCTGTCCGGACGCCCACAACTGCAGCCAAATCTACGAGCAACTCGGTCACACGGGGGGGCCTTCAGTGGCACTGAAGGTCATCATGGCCTTTGCGCTGCCCATCGTCCTGTTTATCGCGGCGCTGGGCATCTTCGGTCATCTACTACACGAGCAACTGGACCAGCGGTACGAAACCCCGGTCGCATTCGTTCTGGCGGCGTCGGTCACGGTGGGCGTGATGTTGGTCGTGAGCGTTGCGTTCAAGCGATTCCATAGAGAGCAGCGGCATCCGGAATAAGGTATTATGGCGATTGATTCCCAAGGCAAATCTTCGTTTCCGCGGGGCGTTCATCCCCCGGAGAGCAAGCACCTGACCGAGGACAAGGCGATCGTGCCGGGTCCGGCGGTCAAGGAACTGGCGATTCTGCTGAGCCAGCACATCGGCGCCCCCTCGCAGGCGGTGGTGGCCAAAGGCGATGCGGTGGAAGCCGGGCAAGTGCTGGGCGAGTGCCAGGCGTTTGTTTGCGCCCCGGTGCACGCGCCGATCGCGGGCAAGGTCAAGGAGGTGGCGCTGCAACCGCATCCGGTGCTGGGCCGCAGTCCGGCCGTGACCATCGCGGCCGAGCAGGAAATCGAACCGGCGCTGCCGGCCTTCACCCTGCCGGCCGATTTCGACCCCGCCAACTTTTCGCCGGACCAGATCTGCGACGCGGTGCGCGATGCCGGCCTGGTGGGCATGGGCGGCGCGGGCTTCCCCACCAGCGTCAAGCTCTCGCCCGAGGCCAAGCCCCCCAAGCACACGCTACTCGTTAATGCTTGTGAATGCGAGCCTTACATCACGTGCGACAATCGGCTCATGCTCGAATGGACCGATCAGGTCATCGCGGGCATCCGCCTGGCCCAGCGGGCCTGTGGGGCCGCGAAAGTCTACATCGGCATCGAAGACAACAAGCCCCAGGCTATCGAGACCATGACCGCGGCGGTCGCCAAGCTCGGCCTGGCGCCAAGCATGACGGTGACCCCGCTGGAAACGAAATACCCCCAAGGCGGCGAGCGGCAATTGATCAATGCCGTGCTGAAGACCAACGTCCCGACCGGTGGCATCCCGCCGCAGATCGGGGTCGTCGTGATCAACGTCGCCACGGCGGCGGCACTCGCCGACGCCGTGATCCACAATCGCCCGCTCACGCATCGCGTGGTGACCGTAACCGGCGAAGCCATTGCCAAACCGGGCAACTACTATGTTGCCATCGGGACCCCCGTTCAGACACTGATCGATTTCTGCGGCGGCGTCACAACAAAAGGCGCCAAGGTCGTGATGGGCGGACCGATGATGGGACTGGCCATCGCCGATCTGAGCACGCCGATTACCAAGACCAGCGGCGCGATCACCGTCTTGACCAAAACGCAGATCGGCCGGGCCAAATTCGAGCGGCGCGAGACGGCCTGCATTCGTTGCGGCCGTTGCCTGGAGGTTTGCCCGGAGAATCTGAATCCCACGAAGATCGCCCATGCGGTCAAGAGCAACCTGCTCGACCTGGCGGAGAAGTACTACATCGGCGCGTGCATCGAGTGCGGCTGCTGTAGCTACGTCTGCCCGGCTAATATCGAACTGACCGGATACATCAAGACGGGCAAGGTCTTCCTGGCCCGCCAGCGAAAGAAGATGCCCGTTTGACCGCCATGCCGCCGGCCGGCACAGGATGACAAGGGTCTGATTCATGCTCAGAGATATCACAATTTCGTTTGCCCCGCACATCAGCAAGCCGCTGTCCACGCGGCGTGTCATGATCGACGTGGCCATCGGTCTGGTACCGGCCGTGGCCGCCGCGGGGCTCTACTTCCGCATTCACGCCCTGCTGCTCGTCGGGGTCTGCGTCGCCTGGTGCGCCGTGACCGAATGGGTCTGCAACGCCATTCGCAGAAAACCCAATACGTTGGGCAACTTCAGCGCCGTCGTCACGGGCATCATCCTGGCTTTGTCACTGCCGCCGAATCTGCCGCTCTGGGCCGCCGCGGTCGGCTCGTCGGTTGCGATCGTCATCGGCAAGATGGTCTTTGGCGGTCTCGGCGCCAATGTTTTCAACCCCGCCATGGTGGGCCGGGCGTTTCTAACCGCCTCCTTCGGCGTCCTGATGACCACCTGGACCGTGCCGGCCACGATCAACACCGATATGCCCACCATTTCGGCCGACAGCCCCAACGTTATCGATACCCGCACGCAGGCGACGCCGCTGGCCTGGAGCAAAACCGCGATCAAACAACAAGCCGAAGCCAAGACTTTCGGCTCGCGGCAGTTTCTCTCCACGCTGACCGGTGAAGTCGGCGGCAGCCTCGGCGAAACCAGCACGATCGCCATCCTGCTGGGCGGCATCTATCTGCTCTGGCGCAAGACGATCGGCTTCCATATCCCGCTGGCGGTCGTCTCGTCGGCACTGGTCTTCGGCGGCATCGCCTATCTGATCAATCCCGACACCTACGTTCAACCCTTCTTCCACCTGACCAGCGGCGCGCTGCTGTTCGGCGCGCTGTTCATCGCGACCGACCCGGTGACGGCCCCGCTGACCCGCCGCGGCATGTGGTTGTTCGGCATCGGCGTCGGCGCCATCACCATGGTCATCCGCGTGCTGGGTGAGTATCCCGAGGGGATGATGTTCGCCGTGCTGCTGATGAACGCCGTGACACCCCTGATCGACCGGCTCTGCCGCCGCATCCCGGCAGGAGGTAAGCCCCATGCGTAGCATCAAACACTTTTTCGAACAGAGCTGGCTGCTGATCATCGCCTCGTTCTTCTTCGGCCTGCTGATCGCGGTGACCAACGCGGCGCTGGCGCCGCGCATCGCCTGGAACGCCACCGCCAAGCTCAACGCGCTCGCGGCCGGACTGCTGCCCGAAGCCGAGAAATTCGCCCCTCTCGATCAGACCATCGACATCACCGCACCGGGTGGCAAACCCCAGGCACTGCAGCTCTACCAGGGCAAGACCGGTGGACAGCCGGCCGGTTGGATCTTTATTGCGGTTGGCTCCGGGTTCGCCGACAAGATCGAATTGGTGGTCGCGGTCGACGCGAAGTTCGAGAAGCTGGCCGGCTTCGACGTGCTCTCCAGCAATGAGACGCCCGGCTTCGGCGACCAGATCAAATACAACTACTTTCGCGACCAGTTCAAAGGCGCGCCGGCCGGCGCGCTGACGCTGATCAATGCCGGTGAGCCGGCGACGATCGACGAGAAGATCGTTTCCATCAGCGGCGCGACGGTCAGCAGTACCGCCGTCGTCCGCACCATCAGTCACTATCTGACGCAGGTCAAGGAACAGATGCAGCAAAAGGGGCTGATCCAACCATGACAACCAACGCCAACGAACAGACAGGCAATTACACCAAGACGCTGCTGGCCGGCCTCTGGAAAGAGAACCCGGTCTTCCGGCTGCTGCTGGGCATGTGCCCGACGCTGGCGGTCACCGCGGCGGTCCAGCCCGCTCTGACCATGGGGCTTTGCGTGATCTTCGTGCTCATCTGCAGCAACATCATGGTCAGTCTGATGCGCAATATGCTCAAGCCGCACCTGCGCATCTTGATGTTCACCCTGACCATCTCGACATTCGTCACGATCGCCGACCTGCTGCTCAAAGCCTTCGTCCCGGCCATGAGCGAGAAGCTCGGGCCGTACGTACCGCTCATTATCGTCAACTGCATCATCATCTGCCGGGCTGAGGCCTGTGCCAGCAAGAACCCCGTGTTGATGAGTATCATCGACGCGCTGGGCATGGGCGTCGGCTTCACCGTGACGCTCTGCGTCCTGGCCGGCGTGCGGGAGCTAATCGGTACGGGCAAGATCTTCAATATCCAGGTCATGCCCGGCAGCTATGTCCCCTGGGCGGCGCTGACCATGCCCGTCGGGGCGTTCCTGACGCTCGGGTTCCTGCTCGGACTCGTCAACCTGATCAGTAAGAAACACAGTTAAGAGGTCGTTGCATGGATACGGTCTATATCCTGATTACCGGTTTCCTTTCGGTCGTCCTGATCAACAACCTGGTCTTGACGAAGTTCCTGGGCATTTGCCCGTACCTGGGCGTCTCGGGCCGGATCGACATGGCGTTCGGCATGGGCCTGGCCGTGACGTTCGTCATGACCCTCAGCGGCACGCTTACCTGGTTGATCGACCACATGGTCCTGATGCCGCTCGGACTGGAAGTGACGCGCTACGTCTGCTTCATTCTCGTGATCGCCAGCGCCGTGCAACTGGTGGAGATGTACCTACGGAAGTTCTTCCCACCGCTCTATGACAGCTTCGGAATCTTTCTGCCTCTGATTACGACCAACTGCGCCATTCTCGGCCTGTGCCTGTTCCTGAACCTCTGGGGCACCGACAGCCTGCTCGAAGCGGTGGTGCTCAGCGTCGGGGGCGGCATCGGTTTCACCATGGCCATCTGCATCATGGCGGGCATCCGCGAGAACCTCCAGATGGTCGATGTCCCTGAGTGTCTCAAGGGCGCTCCGATTACGTTGATCACGGCCGGCATCCTTTCGCTGGCCTTCATGGGATTTGCAGGAATCATATGATGATCTTAGCGAGTATTGTCGAACTGCTGAGCAGCGCCTGGCTGGCGGGTCTGGTCATGCTGGGTCTGGGGTTTGCGTTTGCAGTGGTGTTGCTGATCGCCCACGAGAAACTCAAGGTCGAAGTGGATCCCAAGATCGAGCAGATCCACGCCGCTTTGCCCAACCTTGATTGCGGTGCGTGCGGTTTCGCCGGCTGCGGCGGCTACGCCAAGGGCGTGCTGGAGAATCCCGAATTGATCGGCAAGTGCTCACCGGGCGGCGCCGCCGTCGCGGCCAAGATCGCCGAGATTCTGAACCTCCAGGTCAGCGAATCGGGACCGGCCCAGCGACCCGTCGTGCATTGCCGGGCCCACACGGCCGACCGCGTGTATTTCGCCGAGTACCAGGGCATTCCGAGTTGCACCGCCGCCAATGCCCTGGCCAACGCCCAGGCCTGCAAGTTTGGCTGCCTCGGGTACGGCGACTGCGTCCGCGCCTGCAAATTCGACGCCCTGCACATCGTCGACGGTCTGGCCACCGTCGATTACACCAAGTGCACCGGCTGTACCGCCTGCTCCAAGGCCTGCCCCCGCAACCTGATCGAGATGGTCCCGTTCGGGCATGAGAACATGATGACGGTGGCGTGCAGCAACAGAGAGAACGGCAAGAGCACCCGTGCGATGTGCCGGGTCGGCTGCATCGGCTGCAAGCTCTGCACCAAGCAAAGCGACATCTTCACCGTTGACGACAACCTCGCCCGCCTGGACTACAGCAAGTACGCCCCGTGCGGCGAAAACGAAGCGGCGTTGAACAAGTGCCCCACCGGCGTCATCGTCCACCGCGGCCCCACCGCCCCACCCCCGCGCGACCCCAAAGCCAAACAAGCCGCCAAGGCATGAGAGCCAACCATAGTCTGAGTATGATGTGAAGTGAGCGACTACCGCTTACTGGTGCGGTGACACCAATATCCAGGCTGGCGATCCAGATGCATCACCGCGATGATCTGAATCTCCTGCTTCTCTACTCGATAGATGACCCCGAAGGGAAACTTCGGCACGCGGCAGCGGCGCCATGATCCGGCCACCACGGGATGCATGTTCGGATGGTCCTGAGTCCTCTGGAGAACCTCGGTGATGGCCTTCAGGAAATGCCGTCCGAGACCACGGCGTTGCTCTTCATAGTATCGGACAGATTTTAGTAACTCGGCTCTCGCTTCCGGATGAAACCAGTGCTTCATTCGCTAAGCCTCTCGGCCGCCTCCTTGAGCACCTCGTCGCCGGGAATCAGATCCACCGCGCCGGCATCGATCTCGCGACACCGTCGCTCAATCTCTTCTCTCCACTCCTGGCTGACTTCGAACGGCTCCGCGCCATCCAAACTCTCCAGCAACTTCTCGGCAATCAGCGCCCTGGCTTCGCGGGGAAGCCGCAGGGCTTCCTTGATGATGGTTTCCATTTTGGGGCTCATGCCGGACAACTCCACAATCAGACCAACATCCTCACCTCTCGCCCCGGTCTTCTGCTCCTTGGATTCAAGTATAGCCGACTGCCTGCCCGGCGTCAATACGACGGCCTCACAAAACCCATGCGACGATCCTCTGCTTGCCCGGCCCCAGTACGACGTCTGTGCGCCAGAAGTTGACTTGCCCTATCTCATTATGCTAGAATGGACTGGTGAGGCTGCGACCCGCAGAACCGCATTCGGCATCCACAACGTGAGGAGGACAATACATGGCGAAGGTGAACGTCAGTCGTTTGGTACGATTGGCCCTACTGTTCCTGGCGGTGCTCGTAATCGGCTCACCTGGCGCTACCGGTGCAGGTGAGACCAGTATCTACGTCTTCGTGCCGGAACAAAGCCAGATCGCACAAACCGGGGGCATCGCAGGCGTCAACTGGAGCTATGCCCTCGAAGGCCAATTCCAGATATCGACCGACTTGGAGGCGGGAACCGCCCGCTTCGACACATTCGATACCCTGGGCACGGCCACCGATCGGCCCGATCACGTGCTGGACCCGAACTCGGTCTTCAACGCAACGGGACTGTCCGGCGTCCTTATCGATGCCAATACCGTCGAGTTTGGCGGGTTCGCACCCGATGGAAGCGACGTCCTCATCACGCTAGCCCTCGAAGCCGATTCCGCACATCTGACCGGCCGGACCGTTCCGCCTGCCGGCTCGGCTGACTTCTTCGTCTTCACCCTGGACGCCGTGGCCCGGCGCAAGTACGGCGGCGGTACGGGCGAGCCCAACACCCCCTACCTCATCGCCACCGCGGCGCAGCTCAACGCCATCGGCACCGAGCCCGACGACTGGGACCAGCACTTCAGGCAAACCGCCGACATCGACCTCGGCGGCTTCGCGGAAGACCAGTTCAACATCATCGGCACCGACCCGAACACGCCGTTCCAAGGCGTCTTCGATAGCCAGGGGCACACCATCGCCAACTTCCGCTACGCCACCACACACAAAGACAATGCCGGCCTCTTCGGCGTCGTGGCCGACCCCAACGCCCGCATCGAGAACGTGACCCTGACAACGCCGACTGTCGAGGTCATCACCGGTGAGCATACCGGTGCCTTGGTTGGGCTCCTCCGGGAAGGAGCTTTGGTTGACTGTCATGTCCACGATGGGATCGTTCGCGGGCTATGGTTCGTGGGCGGATTGGTGGGCCGGAGTGGTTATGTGGGCACGTGGATGGATACGGACCCCATCCTAACCACCCTGATTGACTGTTCATACGAAGGCCACGTTCATGGTGACTTCACCGAAGTTGGCGGCCTGATAGGGATAGAAACCGGTGGTGCACTTGACCGTTGCTACGCAGCCGGCGAGGTCACAGGCATCTACAACGCGGGAGGACTCATCGGGCGTGCGACCGGCACAGCCGTCACGAACTCCTACGCGGCCGGCCCTGTCAGCGGCCAGGTGTGGGTGGGTGGCTTGATCGGCAGCAGTTTCGCAGCAACAATCAGTAACTGCTACGCCGCTGGCCGAGTCACCGGTGACGAGGACGCAGCGGGGTTCATCTACGACGTATTCGGAGACAGTACGACTGTCGAGGCCTCCTTCTGGGATACGGAAGCGAGCGGCCAAATGACGAGTGACGGGGGTCTGGGCAAGACGACGGCCGAGATGCAGCGGGCCCGGACGTTTCTGGAGGCGGGGTGGGACTTTGCGGGTGAGATCGAGAATGGTACGGAAGACATCTGGTGGATGCTCGACGGGCAGGATTATCCGCGGCTGCGGTGGGAGCACGTGCTAGACGATGATTTCGAGGATGAGCAGGCCGAACCACTGTGGTGGGTCTCGGAGCCTTATCCCGAGCATATGTGGGTTCAGGAAACGGCTGGCCGACTTGAGTTCCAGGCAACCGTGGAGATCGACGACAGCCACGCCGCATACGTCAGCAATGGCTGGCGACTGGATGCGGGCAGCGACTTCGCCCTGCGGGCGGATTTCCATTTTGCCAAGCGCACCGCCGGCGACAGTTGGGTCTTCGTCGCTCTGCTGCCCAGCCTGGAGCCAGGCGTCGACGAGCCGGTGGCCAGCAACATCGATTTCGAAGCCGGCTGCATGAACGACCAGCCGTTCTACCTCTATGAGGTGATCGACGATGCCCTGGGCCAGGAACAATCCAAATCCCGGTGGATCGACGACGGGACGCTCTATCTGTCCTACAACACCGGCGCCGATGAACTCTATCTCAGTGACAAAGGCTACGGCAAGGCCAACGCCTGGAAAACCATCACCGGTCTTCTCGGCGCCCAGTGGCAAGCCGAGCCCCTCTATGTGGCCCTGGGCGGCGGCTCCGACCACGTGGCCCTCGACGCAGGCGAGGCTTATTTGGACAACTTCGTGATCAACGCGGGCGTTCTGCTTCCCATGGATGAAAGCGACGACTGAGCCACCTGTCACTGAACGTAGGCTTTGGCACCGCTGCTGAAGATCGCCTCGGCTTCGGCGGCGTGAGGAATGACGATCGCCTCGGTGTCGGGCAATGATTCGATCAGCGCCAGGCCCTTTTCCTGCCCCAGCACGCTGACGGCGGTGGCAAGCGCATCGGCGCCGATGGCATCGGGGGCAATGACCGTGACGCTGACCAGCTTGCTGGCGCCATGTCCCGACCGGCGGTCCATGATGTGGCTCTCCTTCTGCCCCTGAATCTGAGTGAAGCGTCGGTAGTCACCGCTGGTCGTCACCGCTGCGTCGCTCACTTGCAACTTGAGCAGCAGTTTGTCCGTCCCCAGATCGTCCGGGGCAACCGTCGGGTCCTGGAGTCCAACAACCCAAGCGTCTCTGTCCTTCCCAGGCGCGCCGAAGCACATCACATCCCCTCCGATATCGACCATGCCCCCCACGGCGCCGCGTTTTTTCAAGGCTTGGACCGACAGGTCGATCGCGTAGCCTTTGGCGATCCCGCCCAGATCCAATCGCATTCCTTCCACGGCAAACCGCACCGTCCGGGCCTGCGGATCGAGCAGCAGCTTCTCGTAGCCCACCTTGCCTCGTGCCTCGGCGATCTGTGCCTCGGTGGGAGGCACGTTGGCCTCGCCAGCCGCGTGCCATAGCTCACCCAGCGGCCCGACCGTCACGTCAAACGCCCCCTCGGAGAATTCGCTGTACTGCTTGGCCTTTTCCAGGACGGCGAAGGTCTCCTCACTGACCGGTACCGGCTCCTGAAAAGCCAGGCGATTGACTCGACTCAACTCGGAGTCTTCCTGGTAGTTGCTCATCAATTCGTCGACACGGCGTTGCTGCTCGAAAGCGGCCGCGATACAGGCCTGCGCCGCCGCCTCGCTCCGGGCCAGCACGACAATCCGCGAGAACGTCCCCATTACAATGCGGAAGCCGCTGTCGACCTGAACCGGATCGCGCTTCACCAGAGAAGCGGTGTACAGACCGATCAGCACAAGCAGAACAACGGCCCCCATGGCAACGCCGCGAATCGTGTTATTCTTCATAGCCACCTCATTTGTTTTTCGGCGGGAAGTGCCCCGCTCCGTCTATCACCAGCGCCAGGAGTTCAGTATAATAGCCCGATGAAGAAGAGAAAGATAGAGATAATGGCCGAACGCGTCGACCGGGAGTTCCTCCCCTTCGTGCGGCGGCCCGCCCGCTATATCGGTGGTGAGGTCAACCAGATCAAGAAAGACCTCGCCCAGTGCGATCTGACCGTGGCCCTGTGCTTTCCCGATGTCTATGAAGTCGGGATGTCCAACACGGGCCTGGCGCTGATCTACCATATCCTGAATCAGAAGGACAACGTCGCGGCCGAGCGCGTCTTCACGCCGTGGGCGGATGCCGAAGCCATCCTCCGCGACAAAGGTATCCCCCTGTTCAGTCTCGAATCCAGGGCTTCGCTGGGAAGCTTCGACGTCATCGGCTTTAGCCTCAGCAACGAACTGTGCTATACGAACGTCTTGAACATGCTGGACCTGGCGGGTCTGGCCGTGCGGCGTTCCGCACGCGGGCCCAACGATCCACTCATCATCGCCGGCGGCGGCATGGCCAACTGCGGCGAGCCGATCGCCGACTTCGTCGATCTCTTCGTCCTTGGGGAAGCCGAGGAGGCCGTGGTCCAACTGGTAGATTTGTTGCTGGCCGCCAAGCACACGGAACAGAACAAGGACGAAATCCTGCTGGCAGCCGCACAGCAGTTCGAGTGGGCTTACGTCCCCCAGTTCTATCAGTTCGACTACGACGACGGCCATATTGGCGCCTTCACAACCAAACAGGAAACCTTGCGCACGCGCTTCAGCAATGCCGTCGTGACCGACTTTGAAAACGCGCCGGTACCAACGGCGCCGATCGTGCCCTTTGCCGAGGCGGTGCATGAACGCGTGAGTATTGAGATCATGCGGGGCTGCCCCGGTCGTTGCCGGTTCTGCCAGGCGAGCTTCTGCCGCCGTCCCATCCGCGCCCGCAGCGCCGAGCGCGTGTTCGAGTTGGCTCAAGCATCCCAGACGTCGACCGGGTTCGATACCGTGAGCCTGCTGAGCCTTTCCAGCGCCGACTACCCTCACCTGGAAGAACTCGTCAGTCGTTTGCAGGGATACTTCGAAGACAAGCGCGTCGGGCTCTCGGTCCCCAGCCTGCGGGTCGATCAGCAACTGCATCTGCTGCCGAAGTACTTCACCTCGGTGCGCAAGAGCGGCCTGACGATTGCCGTCGAGGCCGCCAGCGAACGACTCCGGCAGATCGTCAACAAACCCTTGAAGAACAGCGATCTGTTCGCCGCTGTCGAAGCCGCCTATCGCTCGGGCTGGCAGAAGCTGAAACTCTATTTCATGGTGGGTCTGCCCGGGGAGACGCTGGACGACGTCATGGGCATTGTCGATCTGGCCGAGCAATTGGCGCTGCTGCGCAAACCAGTCGACGGCAAGATCGCCATGCTCAACGTCGCGGTCAGTTGGTTCGTGCCCAAGCCGCACACACCGCTGGGATGGTTTCCCCAAAGACCGCGCGCCTATTTCGAAGAGGCCCGCGAACGGATCATCGCCGAGAAACTGAAACGACGCGCCAAGTTCCTGCGCTTCAAGTTCCACGATATCCGGCGCAGCCTCCTGGAATCGGCGATGGGCCGCGCCGACCGGCGCGCGGGCCAGATCATCGAAGCCGCCTGGCGGTCCGGGGCCCGGTTCGATCTGTGGGACGAGTGCTTCGACTATGATACCTGGCAAGAAGCCTTCGCCACGTCCGGCATCGACCTCGAAGCAGCGGCGCAGCGCCAGTTCGCCCCGGAGGCAACCCTGCCCTGGGAGCATCTCGGCGGCCCCGACAAAGCATACCTCCTGAGACACTTCAACGAGGTGACCGGTCAGCTCCAGCGGCGGTAGTACCGGCCCCCTGCGTCCCAAAAAGTCGGCTCCCCCGTGGATTACGGGTCTTTCATGATATCGACGTGGCCTGGTCGCCTCCGAGGCCGGCACGCGTTCGGTCCGGCCCGGAGACGCCGCAAGAAGAAGATAAAACCATACACAACAGCCACTTACAGCCCCTCTTCAGCTCAGCAACACAGACTACCGAGCGATATCACCCCGCGAGCGGCCTGCTCGCCAATCCCCCTGCGTATCCACGAACGCATCTCACGGTGGAACGCCTCTGCCAATCTGCCGATATGTTCCTGAGGTGACGGCAGAAGCGGGGCTTGTCGCAAGTCCCAGCCCGACACAGGAATCAACAACGAGGAGCGACTGCATGTTGAGGGTCAGTCTGGTACAGAAGATCGCCCTGCCATTGGCTGCCATTGTATTGCTGCTACAGCTTGGCTTAGGCGCCTATGCCCTCGACCACGAGCGTCAGACCCTGGCGCGTCAGCTCGACACCCGTGCGGCCCGCCTGGCGAACGTGCGCGAGGCCTTCGGTCTCTACGGCGCGCCGGACGAGGCCCAGCAGGTCGCGCACTGGTTGGGCGCGACGCTTCTGGACCAGAAGGACGTGCTATTCTGCGAAGTGAAAACAGCGGACGGACAAACGCTCTTTCGCGGCGGCAGCCCGGATGCCGAGCCGACCCGGCGCTATGCTTTCCCACTGATCGCGTCGCGTCCGACTCCCGCACAGGTCGACGGCGCTGCGCCGGATCGTCCATCGGCGACCGGCATGCCGAACGGAACGTTGCACCTGGGGTTGTCGACCGCGGACATCGAAGACGCGCTGACCGAGGCGCGCGGGACTTTGGCCATAGGAATCCTGGGTGGCACGGCCCTGGTCCTGCTGCTGACCACGCTCCTCGTGCGCCTTACTGTAGGCAATACGGTGACCCGCCTGCTCCACAACGTCAGAGCCATATCGATCCGCCATTTCGGCAGTTCGACGGTGTCACCGACCGGTGACGCGCTGGAACAACTGAGCGACATGCTCAACACCCTGACAGCCGAGCTTCAAGATGTGGTGGAAAAGGAGAAACGACTCACCGCTCAAACCCTGGCCGAGCAAATCCGGAGCGAGCCGACCGTGAGATGATGCCCTCGCGTATGTCTTGAAGCAACACCGGGAAAGGAACCATGAAGACCATACAAAAGCAGTGGACCGAAAGCCACGGATGGGAGTGCCTTGCCGGCAACGGAGCAAGCAAACAGGCGCAGTTGGCGTTGGCGTTCGGCGACATGAGCATCCTGAAACAGACGGCGCGGCTGGATGAGATTCGCCAATCGTTCCCCCAGGCGCGATTGGTGGGCTGCTCGACCGGCGGAGAGATCGTGGGAGATCGCGTCTTCGACGAATCGCTCGCCGTCACAGGCATAGCGTTCGAGCATAGCACGCTGCAATTTGCCGAAACCACCCTGGACAGCATGGCGGACAGTTTCCGGGCCGGCGAGCGGTTGGCCAGCACACTGGACCCCGATGGCTTGGCTCACGTCCTGGTCTTGTCTGACGGCCTACAGATCAACGGCAGCGCCCTAGCTCAGGGCCTGCACCGTCACCTGCCGACGCATGTGGCGGTAACCGGCGGTTTGGCTGGAGACCAAGCCCGCTTCCAAAAAACGCTGGTCTTTCTTGACTCGCCCTCGCAGCCGCATACCGTCGTGGCCATCGGCTTCTATGGCGACGCCCTGCAGATCGGATATGGCTCCCGTGGCGGTTGGGATTCGTTCGGGCCCGACCGGCTAGTCACTCGCGCCGAAGCCAATGTTCTGTATGAGCTGGATGGCCAATCGGCCCTCGAACTCTATCGGAAGTATCTCGGTGAGCAAGCCAAAGGGCTGCCAGCCACCGGCCTCCTCTTTCCCCTGAGTCTCCGCCTCGAAGGCAGCGACCAAGGACTGGTCCGTACCGTGAAGGCCATCAATGAAGAAGACGGCAGCATGACCTTTACAGGAGACATTCCCGAGGGGAGCTATTCACGTCTGATGAAGGGCAACTTCGAGCGGCTGCTCGATGGCGCCGCGGAGTCAGCTCGGGAAACTCAAGTCACAGGTCCGATCGAGCCCCACCTGGCCATATTGATAAGTTGCGTCGGACGCAAACTAGTGCTCAAGCAGCGCATCGACGAGGAAGTAGAACGTGTCCGCGACGCGCTCGGCCAGGATACGATCCTCACGGGCTTCTACTCCTACGGTGAGATCTGCCCCGCAGAATCCACGGACAAGCAGGCCGTGTTGCATAATCAGACGATGACCGTAACCACGATCTCCGAACGGCTAGATTGAGACCATGAACAAGCTCCTTCAACGTCAGATTGAGAAGTTTCTGGACGATGCGAAAGCTGTCCCCCGGGAAATGGAGCCGCTCCTAGCGGCCATCAGTGACGCCTACGACGGCTTTGATGCGGACCGAAGACTGATCGAGCGGTCGCTCGATATCAGCTCGGCGGAATTGACCGCAAGCAATGACAAATTGCGCGAGGAAATTCAAGAGCGCCAAACGGCCGAAGACGAACTCAGACATACCGTCTCGCTCCTAACAGCCACGTTGGAATCCACGGCCGATGGAATCCTGGTTGTGGACGGGAAAGGGAAGATCAAGGACTACAATAGACGATTTGCCGTCATGTGGCAGATTCCGGATGCCGTTCTGGAATCGCACGATGACGACCGGGCGCTCGCGTCCGTGCTTAGCCAGCTAGAGGATCCCAACGGATTTCTCGCCAAAGTGCAGGAACTCTACGACACCCCGACGGATGAGAGTTTTGACATCATTCATTTCCGAGACGGTCGGGTTTGTGAGCGCTATTCGAAACCACAATTTATCGACAACGAGGTCGTGGGCCGCGTCTGGAGCTTTCGTGATATCACGCAGCGCGTCCGGGCCGACCAGGAACAGGTCCGCCTAGTGGCAGAACTAGAGAACAGCAATCGAGACCTGGCGAACGTCAACCAGGAGTTGAACGACTTTGCCTATGTTGTCTCCCATGATCTCAAAGCGCCCCTGCGTGGCATCAGAGCACTCGCGGACTGGATCTCCACCGACTACGCCGACAAGCTCGACGGTGAAGGTCAGGAACAATTGCGGCTCCTGGTCAATCGCGTCGACAGAATGCACGATCTGATCGAGGGTATCCTGCAATACTCACGAATCGGACGCATTCGAGACGAAATCCTCCCCATTGACCTCCGTACGCTTCTGCCGAATGTTATTGATATGCTGGCCCCCCCGGAGCACATCACGATTGTCACCCAGGAGGACCTTCCCGTCATCCAGGCCGAGCCCACCAAAATCCTTCAGCTCTTCCAGAACCTGCTGAGCAACGCGATCAAGTACATGGACAAAACCGAAGGACACATTGCCGTCACCTGTACCGAAGTCGACGCGTCCTGGAGATTCAGTGTCTCCGATAACGGGCCCGGCATCGAAGAGAAACATCTCCAGACCGTATTCCAAATGTTCCGGACGCTAACACCACGAGACGGAGTTGAGAGCACCGGTGTCGGCCTGACCATCGTCAAGAAGATTGTTGAGATGCACGGTGGAACGGTCTGGGTAGAATCTGAACCCGGCCAAGGGAGCACCTTCCTGTTCACCATGCCGAAAATGCAAAAGGAAAAAACCGATGCGCAACTGCAAACCAGTACTGCTTGTTGAAGACGACACCATCGATGCGATGACAGTGCGTCGTGCGTTCCGCGATCTGAATGTTACCAACGCACTCGCTCACGCCCTCAACGGCGAAGAAGCGATCGCGTATCTCCAGGATTCGAGCAACGAGCATCCGTGTGTCATCCTGCTGGACCTGAACATGCCCAAGATGAATGGCATTGAATTCCTCAAGGTGGTCAAGGCGGACCCATTGTTGCGACGCATCCCGGTGGTCGTATTGACAACGTCGAACGAAGAACGGGATATCATCGACAGCTTCAAATTGAGCGTGGCCGGTTACATCGTCAAGCCGGTTGACTACCGTAAGTTCGTCGAGGCCATACAAACCATCGATCTCTACTGGACGTTGAGCGAACTGCCCGGAGAAGTCGACGTGGACGAAGTCTCCACATCCTCCCAATGTTGCCCATCTTCCGCCCATGGAAGTTGATGGACCCTGCGCGCCCACCGATCCAGCGGTGATTGCGAGACAACGAGACACCGGTTGCGGCAATCACCGCAGCGCCCTCAGGCCGCGGTGGTTCTGAACCGACCGATCCCGGCGCCCTCTGATGACGACCCCATTGCGCCGCGCGTCGACCTGTGCGGCGCCGGCGCGACACGCGCCTGATCATCAAAGCCATCGAAAGTTTTCCCAATCAGTCGTCACTTTCAGGGAACCTATTCTCTTGACGGGGCTCCCGGCAGACCTATAATTTGTCGTATAGCATCCATTGGTCTCCGGGTATCTGAAGCTGGGGAGAAAAACGTGTCGGACGATATTCCACAATCACCAACACGAGACCGCCATACCGAAACGACGGCGCTGCGCGTGTGGTGCAGCGTGACACAATGGAGTGTTTGGTAAGTTAGGGGAGTGTTTCATGTCAAGGACGATGCTACTGACAATAGCCGCGATCGTAGGAACGATGTGTCTCTGCGATCAGGCTCGGGCCAACGCTGACCTGGCCGACGAGAATGCGCAACTGAAGAGCCGTGTGAACACGTTGGAGAAGCAGGTTGAGGGGCTTACCGCCGCGCTCAGCCCGGAGGAGAAGAGCAAGGCCGAGGCCGTAGCCGCGGGCAAGAAGCCGCTCTGGTCGAAGCTGGATGTGCAGTTTTATGGGTACATCAAAGGAGACGCGGCTTACGACAACTCACGCACCACCTCAGGCAACTTCATCGTCTGGGCCGACAACGACAGTGGACGCGGCAACGACGACGAGTTCAACCTGACCGCCAACGAGACCCGGCTCGGTCTGAACATCAATGGCCCGCAGGATAACGGCATGCAGGCCAGCGGTAAGGTCGAGTTCGACTTCTACGGAAGCGGAGCCTCGGAGAACAAGGCGAAGATCCAAATGCGTCATGCGTACGCCCAGTTGAGCTGGCCCGACGAGGGACTGAGCCTCCTGGCCGGTCAGACCTGGGATGTCATCTCTCCGCTGAATCCCACCACGCTCAACTACACCGTGATGTGGGACGTCGGCAACATCGGGTACCGCCGTCCCCAGATCCGTCTGACAAAAGACATCATGCTCAGCGGTGAGAAGTCGCTGAAGATCGCCGGTGCGGTGAGCCGGACCATCGGTCGCAGCGTGGCCACCACCAATTTGACGTCGGAATCGGGTGAGGATGCCGGGTTCCCGACGGTGCAGGCCCGGGTCGGCATGACCATGCCATGGCTGGAGGCCGGCCCCACCACGTTCGGCATTTCCGGGCATTTCGGCCAGGAAGAGTACGACACCTCCGCGGGCACGGACAACAGCCGTGATTTCGACTCGTGGTCGGTCAACCTCGACCTGCTCCAACCCATCAACAGTTGGATGACGCTGAAGGCCGAGGTCTTCAAGGGCGAGAATCTCGACTCCTACTTCGGCGGTATCGGCCAGGGCGTCCGGGCGGTCAAGGTCGGCACGACCACCGTCAGTCACGACCGCGAGATCAGCAGCAAGGGCGGCTGGTGTGCTCTGGCGCTGGGACCCTGGGATAAGTGGACCTTCAACACCGGGATCGGGATCGACGATGTGGACGCCGATGACGTCAATGTGGGCGATCGGACCCTCAACCGCGCGGTGTTCGCCAACGCGATCTACGCCCTGAACAAGCACGCGGACGTGGGCGTTGAGCTCTCGCACTGGCGGACCGATTATCGCGGCCGCGGCGATGCCGACGACGTGCGGATCCAGGGGTCCCTCAAGTACAAGTTCTAAGATTTTCCTTTGACAACCCGGTGAAAGGCCGTATAAAGTTGCCTTGATATCATGGTCACTCCAACGCCTTCAGCAAGCCTGGTGTAAGGCTTGTTTTATAGCCCAGGCGGCGCGAATGAGGAGTGGAATGGGGAGCTTTCAAGGTAACTTTAGGTTAACACGCAAAGGAGAACGCTACTATGGCACAAGACAAAGCGATCGACTCTCTGATGACCGAGAATCGGACATTTCCGCCGCCCGCGGGGATTAAGGCCAATGCCCACGTGGCCAGCGAGGAACAATACCAGGAAATGTGGGAGAAGTCGATTAAGGACCCCGACGGCTTCTGGCTGGAGCAGGCCAAGTCGCTGACCTGGTTCAAAGAACCCACGAAGAGTCTGGAGTACACCTGGGACACGAAGGCCCGGAAGATCGAGCACACCTGGTTTGCCGACGGGCAACTCAATGTGACCGTCAACTGTCTCGATCGCCACATGGGCACGCCGATCGCCCAGAAGACCGCCATCATCTGGCAAGGTGACGCCGACGATGATGTGGTCAAGTTCACCTATGAAGAGCTCTACAAGGAAGTCTGCAAGTGCGCGAACGTCCTGAAGTCCAAGGGTGTCGGCAAAGGTGACCGCGTAGCCATCTATATGGGCATGGTTCCTGAACTGGCCATTGCCATGATGGCGTGTGCCCGCATCGGCGCGATCCACTCGATCATCTTCGGCGGTTTCAGCTCGGACGCCATCAGCGGCCGCGTAAACGATTCCGACTGTAAGATGCTCATTACCTGCAACGTCTCGCGTCGCGCCAGCAAGCACATCCCGCTCAAGGGGATCTCGGATGAGGCACTGAAGACCTGTCCGACCATCGAGAGCTGCATGGTGGTCAAGGTCACCGACGACGCCTGTGAGATGAAGGATGGGCGCGATTTCTGGTACCACGAGGCGATGGCCGAGGCATCCGAGGACTGCGAGCCGGAGAAGATGAACGCCGAAGATCCGCTGTTCATCCTCTACACGTCCGGCTCGACCGGCAAGCCCAAGGGCGTGGTCCACACCACGGCTGGCTACCTGATGCACACCACCCTGACGCACAAGATCGTCTTCAACATGCACGATGACGATATCTACTGGTGTACGGCGGATATCGGGTGGGTCACCGGTCACAGCTACATCGTGTACGGGCCGCTGGCCAACGGCGCCACCTCACTGATGTTCGAAGGTGTGCCGACGTACCCGGACGCCGGCCGGTTCTGGCAGGTCTGCGATAAGTTCGGCGTGACTGTCTTCTACACGGCCCCGACGGCAATTCGTGCCCTGATGCGTCTCGGTGACGAGTGGGTGGCCAAGTACAAGCTCGATACCATGCGTATCCTCGGCTCGGTGGGTGAGCCCATCAATCCGGAAGCCTGGATGTGGTACTACGAGAAGGTCGGCCGCAGCAAGTGCCCGATCGTCGATACCTGGTGGCAGACCGAGACCGGCGGGTTCATGATCACACCGATGCCCGGCGCTCACACGCTCAAGCCGGGTAGCGCCAGCCGGCCCTTCTTCGGCGTCGATGCCGTGGTACTCCGTGACGACGGCAGCGAGTGTGCCGCGAATGAAGGCGGCAAGCTCTGCATTCGCAAGCCCTGGCCGGGCATGATGCGGACGATGTGGGGCGATCACGATCGCTTCATCGACACGTATTTCACCATGTACAACGACATCTACTTCGCCGGCGACGGCTGCCGCGTCGACCAGGACGGCGACTTCTGGCTCATGGGGCGTATTGACGACGTCGTGAACGTCTCCGGTCACCGTATTGGAACGGCCGAGGTCGAAAGCGCTCTGGTCGGCCACGCGAAGGTCGCCGAAGCCGCCGTGTGCCCCGTTCCCCATGAGGTCAAGGGACAGGGCCTCTACGCCTATGTCACCCTCAAGGACGGCGTCGAGGAGAGCGACGAGCTCAAGAAAGAACTGATCATGCACGTCCGCAAGGAGATCGGCCCGATCGCCGCACCGGAAGCCATTCAGTTCGCCCCGTCGCTGCCGAAGACGCGTTCCGGCAAGATCATGCGACGCATCCTGCGCAAGATCGCTGAGAAGAGCACCGACAACCTCGGCGACATCACCACCCTCGCCGATCCGAGCGTGGTCGAAGCCCTCATCAAGGGCCGCGGCTAGAACGCTTGAAGTATTGCCATTCAAACGCCGGGTGCATATCCCAGATATGCACCCGGTATCTTTTCCCTATAAGGAGTCATCATGGCCGAACAAAAAGTCATGAACCGGTGGCTGGTTGTGGTCGGAGGAATCCTGATCCAGCTCTGTCTCGGAGCGATCTATGCCTGGTCGGCGTTTACCAAGAAGCTCACCATCGAACCGTTCAACTTCACCAAGGCCCAAACGCAGATCGTGTTCTCGCTCGGTCTGGTGACCTTTGCCGTCGTGATGGCCCTCGTGGCCGGTAAGTGGCAGAAGAAAGCCGGGCCGCGAACCGTGGCGATCGCCGGGGGGCTCGTTCTGGGGTTGGGCTACTTGCTGGCCGGGTTCGCGGGCACAAGTTTCGCAGGCATTCTCGTGGGCGTGGGCCTGTTGGGCGGCGCCGGCATCGGTCTGGGCTACGTCTGCCCGATCGCCGCACTGGCAAAGTGGTTCCCTGACAAGAAGGGCCTGATTATGGGGCTGGCGGTCGCCGGTTTCGGATTTGGCGCGCTGATCTGGGTGAAGCTGACCCAGGGCTTCCAGTTCGGTCCGGTGGACTTGACGCCCGGCTGGACCGGTCTGTTTGGTGCCGGTTGGAGCGTTAGCGCCGTGTTCAAGCTGTACGGCGTGCTGTTTGCCGCCTTGGTGATCCTCGGCTCGCTGGTCATGGTCAATCCGCCCGAGGGTTGGTCGCCTCCGGGCTGGACGGCACCGACCACAGGCGCCGGCAGCGAGGGGAGCCACGACCTGGCCCCGCTTCAGATGGCCCGGACGCCGCAGTTCTGGATTTTGTTCTCCAACTTCACCGTCGGTGCCATGGCCGGTCTGATGGTCATCGGCATCATCAAGCTCTTCGGCATGGAAGCGTTGGCCAAGGCGGGCGTCGAAGGCACCAAAGCCAGCGTGATTACAGGCACTGCGATGGGCCTGTTCTACGCCCTGCTGAACGGCCTGGGACGCATCGTCTGGGGCGCGGCCTCCGACAAGCTCGGCCGGAAGAACTCGATCGTCCTGATGAACCTGCTGCAAGGCATCATGATGATTGCCTTCTTCTTCATCGGTGGCACGGAAGTCGGCTTGTATGCCGGTGCTGCGATCATCGGCTTCAACTTCGGCGGCAACTTCGCGTTGTTCCCGGCGGCCACCGCCGACATGTTCGGCAACAAGAATGTGGGTATCAACTACCCGTGGGTCTTCATGGCCTACGGCGTCGGCGGTCTGGTCGGTCCGATCCTGGGCGGCGCCATGGGAGACGCTCAGGCCTGGATGTGGGCCTTTATCCCGGCCGGCGTAGCCTGTCTGATCGCCTCCGGCGTGGCAACGAGACTCAAACCCGTCGCCGTCCCGGCCTCATAGGTCCAGACGCGACAAGGCAAGACTACACTCACAGCAGAAATGGCCGAGTCCTTCGGGACTCGGTCGTTTTTTTGCGCCTGGAACAGGGAGAAAGCCAGTGGGCTAGAGCCCGTGGAGGGGAAAGACCTTGGCCTTGATGATCTCTACGGAATGGGCCAGGGCCGGCACCACCGCTTGCTGCTGCTGTTCGGTCACCTGGAGTGCCCGATCGCGCAACCCGCCCTGCCAGTCGGTGCTCTCCATCATCACGCCGCCAATGGCCGCACTGAAATCGTGATCGTCATGGACACCGGCCAGGATCGTCCAGGCCAGCGACCAGGCCCGAATGGTATTCTCAGCGTGGTAACCGCCGCCCCCGGTCATCAGAATCGGCGTCTCGAAAGACAGGAGCGAATTGATGATCTCGACGTAACTGTTGTTGGTCATTTGTAGATGGGCCAGCGGGTCACCGGCCAGCGTGTCGGCCCCCAGTTCGAAGACAATCACGTCTGGTTTGAACGCTCCGATCAGGGGCGGCACAATCGCGTCGAACGCGGGCAAATAGGCCTCGTCAAACGTGCCCACGGGCAAAGGCAGATTGACACAGTAGCCCTTGCCTTCGCCTTCGCCAATCTCGTCTTCGTATCCAGTCCCTGGAAACAGCGTCTTCGGATTCTCATGCAGAGAGATGGTCATCACATCCGAGCGGTCGTAGAAGGCGTAGGCAACACCGTCGCCGTGGTGGACATCGACATCGAGATAAAGCACTCGTTTGCCCGCCTCGGCCAGCATTGTGCAGGCAATAGCGTTGTCATTGATGTAGCAAAAGCCGGCCGCCTTCTCCGGAAACGCATGATGGTAACCGCCGGAGGGATTGAAAACCACATCGGCTTTGTCCTCCAGCAACAACTCGGCCCCCACCAACGTGGCTCCCGTCGCCAGCAAGGCATAGTCGTACATGTCCTTGAAGATGGGAGAATCCGCGGTCCCGATGCCCATGTGCAGGGCCTCGACATCCCAGCGTCCTGCCGCCGCGTTCTTCAGCGCGTGCAGGTAACGAGCGGAGTGGAATTTCTTGACCGCGCGGCGGTCGGCCGCCACCGGGGCCACCTCACTGATACCGGGACCACTGAGCAAGCCCATGGAATACAGCGTCTTGCGGACCCCACCGGCCCGCTCGGACTTGAACGGGCAGTCCGCCGGGTAGCTGTACCGCTCGATCTCCTCCGAATGAATAAACGCCGCTCGTCGCTGAGGCAAAGTCATTCCTAGGTCTGCTCTTTCGTCAAGTCGTACGCCACGTTGTAGACATCGCCATCGAATTCGACGTTCACACGATAGCCGGAATTCTGGAAGATCGCCAGCATGGGCCGGTTGTCGGGGAGCACCTTGGCATAGAACCGTTTGACACCCCGTTGCTTGGCCACTTGCGTGATATAATCCAGCAGGAAGGTGCCCATGCCCTTCTGCTGCCACTCGTCTTGTACGAGAAATGCCACTTCGGCCGCCTGCGTCTTGGGGTCGAGGTAGTACTGCGCGATCGCCACAATATCCTCACCGCCCACGCCAGGGACGACACCGACGATGGCCAGATCGTCCTTGTAGTCGATGTTGGTCAACTGCTGGACCTTCTCGTGTGGAAAGGCCATCGTCCGCGTCATGTAGCGCGTCCGTACGGAATGCTCGCTGAGCGAATACAGCATCTCCGACAGCGGGGCCTCGTCCACCGGTTTGATCGGCCTGAAGAAGATCTCCGTGCCGTCCCGCAAGGTCGCGTAGTGTTCGAGTTCGTCCGGATAGTTGACCTGATCCCAGGACAACTCGATCTGGTCCTGGTAGATGTAGTTCTTGGCCTTGGCCGCCTGGATGAGACCCTTGCGGAATTTCGGATGCGCGATGTTGATCAGATCCAGGACGCGCTGGCGAATGCTCTTGCCATGCAGATAGGCGATACCGTACTCCGTCACGACGTAGTGTACATCGCCGCGCGTGGTCACGACACCGGCGCCCTCGGTCAGGTGCGGCACGATACGGGAGATCGTCCCGTTCTTGGCCGTCGAGGGCATGGCGATCACGGCTTTGCCCCCGCGGCTGCGGGCCGAACCGCGAATGAAATCGACCTGGCCGCCGATACCGCTGTAGAACTTGTGCCCCAGAGAGTCGGCACAAACCTGCCCGGTCAGATCGATCTCCAGCCCGACGTTGATCCCCACCATCTTGTCGTGCTGAGCGATCACGTTGACGTCGTTGACGTACTCGGTGGGATAGAATTCGAAGAAAGGATTGTTGTCGATGTAATCGTACAGCTTTTTCGAGCCCATGCAGAAACTGGCGACGATCTTGCCGCGGTTGAGCGACTTCTTCGCACAGGTAATCGCCCCGCATTCGATCAGTTCCAGGATCCAATCGCTGAACATCTCGGTATGAATCCCCAGGTCTTTCTTATAGACGAGGTACTCCGCCAACGCCTGAGGAATCCGTCCGATCCCGCACTCGATCGTGCTGCCGTCCTCCACCAGGCGCGCGACGTTTTGCCCGATTTGGCGCAGCGTCTCGTCCGGTTCATCGACAGGAACCTCGATGATCGGCTCGTCGTGCGGCACCAGCACGTCGATATTGCTGACGTGGATGAAGCTGTTGCCGTGCGTGCGGGGCATGTTGCTGTTGACCTGAGCGATCACATAGCGGGCGTTCGAGGCCGCCGACTGGACGATGTCCACCGATACACCCAGACTGCACAACCCGTTGACGTCGGGCGGCGTCACCGAGATCAGCGCCACGTCGATCGGAATGCGACCGCTTTCGAACTCCGCGGGAATCTCGGATAAGAAGATGGGCGTATAGTCTCCGATTCCCTGGTCGAGCGCGTCGCGCACGTTGTCCGCGATGAAGAAGCTGTTCATCTTGAACTTCTCACCGAACCGGGGGTCCACGTAGGGTGCCGACCCCATCGTCAGCAGATGCACGATATGGGCATCGTAGATGTGATCGGAGTACTCCACCAGCGCGTTGACGAGATGCTGGGGTTGGGCGCAGCCGGTGCCGACGAAGATGCTGTTGCCGGACTTGATGAGTTTCATCGCCGCCGGGGCGATCTTGACCTTGTCTTTGAACTTCGCTTGCCAATCAAACTCTTGCATGTTCACTTCTCTACACTAATTCTAGCGTCTACAGCGATAGGCGTGGTTCCCGGAAGCCCCACGACATACGGATTGATATCCATTTCCTGGATCTGTGGAAACTCGGTCACCAACTGCGACAGCCGCTGCAACCCCTCGGCAATCGCCTCGATATCCACGCCCTCCTGGCCACGAACGCCCTGCAGGATGCGATAGGTTTTGGTGTTCACGAGCATTTGCTTAGCCTCGTCGCCCGTCAGCGGAGCGAGATAGAATGCGACGTCTTTGAGAACTTCGACCATGACGCCGCCCATGCCGAACATCATCAGCGGGCCGAAATGCGGATCGCGATGCATGCCCAGGATGACTTCGCGGCCACTGGCACACATCTCCTGAACGAGCACGCCCAGAATATGGGCGTCCGGCATCTTCTTCGGAATACGGTACATCATCAAATCAAAGGCATCCTTGACCTGCTGAGCGCTCTTGAGCCCGACCTTGACGCCTCCCACGTCGGACTTGTGGAGAATGTCGGGCGACCAGATTTTCAGCACCACCGGATAGCCGAGTTGCTCGGCGATGTTGGCCGCCTGTTCAGCGGTGGTGGCAATCGATCCCTTCGGTGTGGCGAAGCCATAGGCCTCCAGAATTTCCTTGGACTCGGCTTCGCCGATCTCGCGGGCGCCTTTGCGCAAATGCCGGTCGATAATGCTCTCGACCTTGCGCCGATTGACGGGGAACAGCCTCACCACGCGTTTCGGTTGATTGCGCCACCGGACGTAATCAGCCATGGCCTTGATCGTCATAACCGCCGCCTCCGGCGAATCGTACTGCGGGATCTTCGCCGCCCGGAAGACTTTCACGCCGGCCTCGACCTTGCTGGCCCCCATGAAGCAAGCCAGGATAGGCTTGGTCGGCTTGCTCTTCGCTATTTTGGCGACCGCCTCAGCCGTTTCTTTGGCCTCGGTCATGGCTTGCGGCGTCAGCAACACCAGGATCGTGTCGACGTTGGGGTCGTCGAGCAGCACATCGAGGGCAAATTCATAGCGATCCGCCAAGGCATCACCCAGCACATCCACCGGATTGTAGAGATTCGCCGCGGCGGGAAGATTCGCCGCCAGTTTGTCGATGGTTTCCTGGGTCAGTTTCGCAAAGGTCAGCCCCTGGCGTTCGATCGCATCGGCCGCCATGATACCGGCACCGCCGGCATTGGTCAGCACCACGACCTTGGGGCCGTGGGGCAACGGCTGATTGGCAAAGGCCTGGGCGAAATCGAACTGCTGTGTGATGGAATCACAGCGAATGATACCGGCCCGGGCGAACATGCACTCGTAGGCCACTTCACTACCGGCCAGCGATCCCGTATGGGACGAAGCCGCTTTGGCCCCGGCCGCCGTTCCCCCCGACTTCATCAACAGAATGGGCTTCTCGTGCGAGATGCGCTCGGCCTCACGGACGAATTCGTTACCGTCTCCGATGCTCTCGAGATAGCCGGCAATGACCTTGGTGTTCGGATCGGCCGCCAAAGCCTGAACCAGATCCAGTTCGTCCACATCCGCTTTGTTGCCGATACTGAACAGACTGCTAAAGCCGATCCCATTGGCTTTCGCTGTATCCAGAATCGCTGCCAGCAGCGCGCCGGATTGTGACAGATAGCCGGTGCCTCCCACCTCCGGCAAGTCGCCGCCGAAGCTCGCGTTCAGTTTGGTCGACGTGACGATGGCGCCCAGGCAATTCGGACCGATGATGCGAATGCCGGCCCGCCGGGCCACCCGAACGACCTCCTCTTCCAGCTTCTTGCCTTCGTCGCCAATCTCTTTGAAGCCGGCGGTAATGATAATAACCGACTTCGTACCGAGTTTGACGCACTCTTCGATTACCCCTAGAACGAAACGAGCCGGAACAATGACGATCACTAGTTCCGGCGTCTCCCCGATGGACGAGAGGTCGGGATAGCACTTGTGTCCCTCGATTTCATCCGCACTGCGGTTGACGGGAAAAACCTTACCCTCATAACCCGACGAGACCATGTTCGTCAGGATCTCATACCCGACTTTTCCCTTTTGACGTGATGCACCGACGACGGCAACAGACTTCGGATTGAAGAAGCTTTCAAGACTCATCTGGCGACATGTCCTTTCTCAAACTACGTGTACCCCTGAAAAGCCGTTGATTGTAGGCCATGCTCTGAGCGATTGCAATAGTTTTTGCTCAGACTTGAAAAGTATCAAATCCGCTTTACATTGCCCTGAACGGGAACCGACAGACGCCGGAGATAACAACTCGATACGTGAAGTGGCCAAGCGTCAGGGGACTATCCTGCGTCCATCCTACTTGCGAAACTGAGGCAGGTCGGGCTCGATGTGAACGGTCAGGTTCACCGGTCGCGCCACCTTCTTATCAAGCGTTCTTTCCAGGCGCTCGGAAATCTCGTGGGCGGCTGCGACGTTCAAATCCGGATCGACCAGAATGTGAACGTCGAGGAAGACCTCCCGCCCCACCGTGCGCGTTCGCAGCCGATGCGACTGGCGGACCCCCGCATCGGCGTCGATCACGGCCTTGATACGATCGACCGTCTCCGGGTCCACCGCTCCTTCGGTCAGCTCTTGGAATGCGTCACCGATGATCTTGGCCCCCACCAGAATCACCATCAGCCCCACGGCTATCGCCGCCACCTGGTCGCCGTGGTCAAAACCGAACCGCAACAGCACGTAGCCAATCATCACCGCCACGGAGCTGAGGGCGTCGCTACGATGATGCCAGGCATTCGCATAAAGTGCGGTACTGTGCGACATTACCGCCACGCGGCGGGTGATCTGATAGAGCGCTTCCTTGGCCAGAATCGATATCAGCGAGGCCACCAGAACCCCCCAGTGCGCCTGGGTCACCTCGTTCTTGGCGATCGAGAGCGTGGCCTGATAGATCATGACTCCGCCGACCACGCTCAGGATCAAAGCCACGGCCACGGCCGAGAAGGTCTCTAGGCGACCATGCCCATACGGATGCGTCCGATCGGGTTTGCGCGCCCCCAGATGCGATCCGAGCAGCACGGCCACATCCGTGACCAAATCGGACAGCGAGTGAACGCCGTCGGCCACCAGCGACAGGGACGAGACCGTCAGGCCAATCACCACCTTGATGGCCGAAAGGACGAGGTTGACCACCATACCGAGGTAGGTGACCGACCGAATCCGGCCGACAGCGATGTCATTTCCCGTCGTCCTTGCCACCCGCCTATCCCAGGACTACCACTGAAAACTCCGGAATCTCGCCCGGATAGCGCCAGGACGCCACCCGAAGGCCAGCCGCCGCGGCGTCATCACTTGAGCGTACACACGTAGATTTCATTGACGAAATCGAGCTGGCGCAACTCCTCGATGGTCTCGGTATCCGGCTCCTTGTCCAGGCTGACCGCCAGGATTGCCTTGCTCTCTTCAAGCTTCTGGCCGACACCCATGGTGCCGATGTTGATACCGTGCTTGCCGCACACCGTGCCCACGGCGCCGATGACGCCAGGCTTGTCGTCATTGAGAATCACCAGGACCGCGCCCTGCGGCGTCATCTCGATGTTGAACCCGTCGATCTCTATGATGCGCAGTAACGTCTCACCGAACACCGACCCTGTCACAGTACGCGTCACTTTTGTTGTGACGACCTTGGCGCTAAAACTCGATGCGACGTCCTTGGCCTCGGTGTTTTTGGTTTCATCGATGCTGATACCGCGTTCCTTGGCCAGGACCGGTGTGTTGACCATGTTCAAGGGCATCTCAAAATGCGGCTGCAACAACCCCATCAGGAACCCGAGCGTCACCGGTTCGGTGTCCTTGTCCGCGATCGAACCCCGATACTGCAACTCGATCCCCTTGACGTTTCCGGGGGCGATCGTGCTCAGCAAGGTCCCGACATGGCGTGCCAGTTCCGCATACCGCGTCACCAACACCGGCACGGTACCGGCTGTCGACGGCGCGTTGAGCGCGTTGCGGACCGGGCCGCCCTTGATCGCATCGAGCAGGATCTCGGCCGCTTCGACCGCCACCTCGACCTGAGCCTCTTCCGTACTGGCACCGAGATGCGGCGTGACCAGACAGTTGTCCAGATTGGCGAAGCGGATGTTCTCCGGGGGTTCCGAAGAAAACACGTCCAGTGCCGCCCCCGCAATCTTGTTCTCGGCCAGCGCATCGTACAGAGCGTCCTCGTTGATAATGCCGCCGCGGGCGCAGTTGATCAGGCGCACCGTCGGCTTCATCATCGCCAACTGCCGCTCGTCGATCATGTTCAGGGTCTGCTCGTTGCGCGGCACGTGTACGCTGATGTAGTCGGATTCCTTGAAAATGCGCTCGATGTCGTCGGTCACCTCGACACCCATTTTCTCAGCGTCCGGCGGGGCCGATAGCGGATCGTAGCCCAGGATCTTCATGTTGAATCCGCGGGCCATCTGCACCACGGCCATGCCGATCCGACCCAGGCCGATCACGCCTAAGACCTTGTTATTGAGCTGGTTACCCATGTACTTCTTACGGTCCCAGGCCCCCGATTTGAGGCTGTTACAGGCGGGCACCACGCTGCGGCTCATCGCCAGCATCAACGCCACCGTGTGTTCGGCCGCACTGAGCGTGTTGCCGCCGGGCGTGTTCATCACGAGAATGCCCTTGCGCGTCGCCTCCGGGACATTGATGTTGTCCACGCCCACTCCGGCGCGGGCGATGCCCTTGAGCTTGCCCGGGTTTTCCAGGACCTTCGGGGTCACCTTTGTACCACTGCGGATAATCAGGCCGTCGTATTCACCGATAATACTCGCCAGTTCGTCTTCACTAATGCCGGTCTTCACTACGGCCTCGGCGCCGTCAGTGGCATTGATCAAATCGATCCCTTCTTGCGCCAGCTTGTCTGTAATCAGCACCTTGATCATAACTGTACTCCAAGAACTCCCCATTGCGGTTACCGCTAACCAGGGGCCCGCATCGCCCAGGCTCGGGCCAGTGTGACGGCCCACCCCCCGGCCAGAATGATCAGCAGGCCCACGAGTAAATACACGATCCTCACTTCGCGCCAGAAGCGGTCGAAGCGAGTGGAATATACTCCAGAGACCGCGATCAGCAAAGCCAAAAATCCCAGCAGCGCCAGCAGGCTGCACATCAGGGCCGCCGCCGGCTGGACGTAGAAGGCCGTCAGGACGTCGCCCCGGGCGAAGGCCAGCACCGAGGTGGTCATGCCGCACCCGGGACAGGGCCAGCCCGTCCGTTGTTTAAATCCACACGGGTTGAACAGCAGCCCGAAGTCAAAGTTGATCTTCTGGAGTCCCCACAACACCGCAAACAACGCCAGGATAGAGACAGAGACCAGCGCCGCGACGAGGCGTTCTCGCGCCGACGCGGGACGGGTGAATTTGACGACAGTTGCCGGTTGGCGGGTCTGCATAACCACAGTAGAATAGACACCGCTCAAGATCCTGTCAACGACGAACGCAGATAGGGGACTCTATGCACCTGGAACAGCAAGATTTGAGCCAGATCCTGGAGACGGCCATCGTCGCCGCGCGCCTGGCCGGCCAGCGGGCCATGGAAGAGATTCACTACGTCAAGGCGACCCTCAAACATGAGACCGAACTCGTCACAGAGACCGACCGGCGCTGCCAGCAGATCATCGTCAATCGCATCCGGGAGAGCTTTCCCGACGCCGGCTTCATCGGCGAAGAAGGCGAACCCGGGCAGATCTTCAAGCGCCCCCCGCGGGGCGAGCCGGCATTGTGGTGGGTGATCGATCCCATCGACGGAACCAACAACTTCGCGCACGGGATTCCCATGTTCGCCGTCAGTATCGGCGCGCTCTTGGAGGGCCGTCCCGTAGCCGGTGTCGTTTTCAACCCCGCCACCGACTCGATGTACACGGCCGTCGCGGGCGGGGAAGCGCAGCTCGACGGGCGGCGCATCCAGAGCGGCACCGACGACATCACGCCGATCACCAGCGTCGGCCTCGACAGCCATTTCGGCGAGACCCTGCCCCCCTGGGTTCAACTCATCGTCAGGCAATGTCGGTTTCGCAATTTCGGCACAACCGCCCTGCAAATGGCCTACGTGGCCGGCGGTGGACTCGTCGGGATGGTCGGGTGTACGCCCAAGCTCTGGGATCTTGCGGCCGGTGCGGCATTGGTCGAGGCCAGCGGCGCGACAATCACCGACTGGCAGGGCCAACCTCTGTTTCCGATAGACCCGGCGGACTATGAAGGAGCGCCTTTCCAACTCGTCGCCGGCAACCCAACAGCACATCCGAAACTGCTCGAATACCTGAAGTGGTGAAGTCTAGCGTGGATCGGCCACGGGATGCAAAGCCACGACCCGAACGGCGGGATCCAGATCGCTTGTCTGGCTGCGATCGAGAATCGCCATCATGCGTTTCTGCGGCCCGTTGGCGCCGAGCCGGACCACGATGTACGCGGTGAACACGTCGCTGCGCACCGTCACCAGATTGCTCATCCGCGTAAACAGCAGATCGCGTTCTTCCAGATCATCGCGGGCGCTGTCACGGGTCAGGTCGGGCCCCCGCTCGGGAACCGCGTCGTTGAGGTTGTCCAAACCGTCGGACGCCAGATCGCGCAGCGCCGCCACCTGCATCAGACCGCCGATGTTCTCGAAGGGACCGTTCGCATCGCGGTAGGTGACGATATCCCGCGCCCGCGTAGACTTGGCCTGGTGGGTGTCCTGATACTGAATCCAGGGCAACTGAGCGAAGACAAACCACGGGGCCGTGTTGATGTTGATCCGGCCCATGATCCGTGTCTCGTCGGGATCGGGAGAAAGACCGGGGGCCGGAGGGGGAATATTCTGGGTCGGATCGAGCACGGTCAGGTAGTTGAACAATTCGCCGTACGCCGGATTCATCAGGTCCAGCAGCACCTCCTCGGCGGTATCCTCGGGCCGCACGCCGTAGGCACTGTCGGCAAAGACCATGCCTAACTCACCAATGTTGCGCAGCGTGCGATTGAGCGGGTGAGCCTGGATCAGACGCGTGTCATTGGGGTCGTCATGCTGACCTAAGCTGTGGCCCAGCGTATGAGATGCCAGAACCGTAGGACTCCACAGCCAGCGTCGGCATTGATACGGTGAGATATCGCGCTGCACGCTGCGCGGCCCCTGGTCAGGGGCCATCCAGCCGTCGCCGGGGACCTGCCGAAAGTCGACGGTGATCCATTCGTCCGTGCGCGCGACCCAGCGTTGGAGGGTCAACGTCGCCCTCTCGCCAAACCCGGCGGAATCCAGCGCCTGGGCCGTGGGAGTACCGTATCTGCCTGCGTAGCCGTACAACGTCGCGGCCTCGGGTGGTTCGTTGGGATCGCTGAAACCATCGTCGTTGAACAACTCCGCCAACGGGTCTTCCGCGAGCAACACATGAAAGCGTCGCAAGCCCGACCATACGATAGGTTGGATGATTTCGTCAACACCCGGCGTCTCGATGACGAGTCGCCACTGGCCGTCCTCGGGATCGCGGTCCTCGAAGTAAGGCTTGAACAACTCGACAGCGTACGAATGGTGCACGACGCCAATGCCGTCGGTGACCGCATTGTGGGCGATCTCCGAGATGTAGATGCAGGGCTGCTCGAACCCGTGGTAGCGGGCGCCGGAAGCACTGGGAGCATCAATGGCGGTTACCGTATCGTCATCGTCGATGTAGTCCACCAGATTGGCCGTGATCTGCGCCGCCTCGGCATGGACCAGCGCCGGGTCACGCCCAGGCCTCTCTAGCGCGGCAAAGACAGCGTCGTAAACCTGGTCGACGCTGACATTATTGACGTTCACTTTCTTCGTCCTGCCGACAGCGCCGAACGGCCGCGGCGTGATGACGCGATCCATGTTGTACGTCGTGGCAACGTGCCGCAGCGCATAGTTCGGATCGAAACTGCCACCATCGCGGGCCCGGATGAACCAGTTGTCCAGTTCCTGGCCACCGAAATCGACGGGTGTGGAAATCGTATTGGCCTTGAAGCGCCCCCAGGTCTCCACGCGGGTATTGACCCGCCCGTGATTGATCAGGCCGCGATAACGCAGCTCCAATTCGTCGGAGAGATCGAACGGCGTAAACGGGTTATTGGGCTCCGGCGTCAGATAGCGCCACAACACCCAGTTCTCATAACCCGACAAGCCATCGAGAGGATCGATCCGGCGGGCCTGCAACAGCGTCTCAGCGATGGCCTGGCCCTGCGCTGAATCCACCGCGTGCCCTCGCGCCAGCGCGATGGCATTGATCTGCAGCGGACTGCTGCCGTCGACCGCCGACGGGTCCGTGATGTTCGGGTTGGCAAACGACGGATCGGCACGGTTCGGATCGAACCAGTACCCCGTATTGACGTTGAGCATGGCGCTATTGTCGACGATCCGGACAGCCGCGTAGACCGGCCGGCCCTTGCTCGTCATGATGCCGGGAACCTCGAACCACTGGGCGTCCCCGACCCCGTCGCCATCGGCGTCGGCATTCGTCACCGCCGTGTTGACATCCACGATCGGATCGCGGTCGCCGATGACCGTGATCATGACGTTTCGTTTTCGGTTCGTCGCTCCAGTGATGCTGCTGATCTGGCGCCACCGCGGCACGTCGTTGGGATCTTGATAAGGCTCCAGGTCAGCCAGCCAGGCGTTAGACGCATCGGGGTAGTCGTAATATTCCTCGGTCTCCAGCCCGCCTGGCACGTCCTGAGCCAGCAGATCGCTGATCTCGGCCACCACCGTTTGCGTGGCCAGCGTTAGTTCCCGATTCTGCGAGACCGCCTGCGTCCCCATCTTGTCGATACGCGTCACCATCACGAACAGGACGCCCACGATCGCCAGGAGGGTGGTCAACACCACCGTCAGGATCAGGGCCGAGCCCGCGTCCGCTCCGTGCCGATTCGTTCTGTTGTTCCGCCGCCCTGCTCTCATAGATCAACTACCCACAAACACAATGTGTGTAAACGTTCTGCCGTTCTTGATGATGCCGCGCGAGTCATAAAGGGTGAACGTGAACTTGAAGACATAAGGACTGATGGTCGCCGGCTCGTCTCCGTCGTCGTCTTCGTCGCTTGCGACGCGACGCTTCCAAACGATGGGCTCGGTACCGACCTCGTCATCGCGTTCCAGATAAGAAATCGTGAAGTTGTGCACACCCTGGGCCAGGTACATCGGTTGATTGGCCTGCACATCGTTGGGATCGATCACCGGCGCGATACTCCAGCCGTGGAGATCCTCCGATTGCGTGCCGGAGGCAAACCATGCCTCCAGCGAGGTGGCGTAGTATTCACCATTCGGGTCCGAATCATCCGCCTCCGCCTCCGAAGCCAGAATCGTCTGACGGCGGAGCAACCATGTGTCGCGCGGCTCCGGCACACGATCGTACGAATCCGGGTCCGGCTGGCCGTAGAAAATCACCGCCACATTGCCGGCAATCGTTTCAGGGCCGGTCCCGTACTGTTCGGTCGACTGGAAATCGCCACTGGCGAAGAACACGACGCTGTCCGAATTGACGGGGTAGTCGTTGCCGTCGATCGTGTAGGTCTGGGTCCGGGCGGAGTTCTTGCCGCCGTACTCATAGATCACGCTCTGAAAGTCCGCGTCCAGTTGTTCCGTGATGACGCGCAGCTTCTGCATGATCTCGGCATTGGCCAGCGCCATCCGGTGCGAGTCGATGCTCACCCGGAAGATGAGCCCGGCAAACGACAGGACGACCGCCAGGATCCCGATCGCGACAATCAATTCGATGAGTGTAAAGGCCTTTCGCATGGCAATCTCTTAAAACCTCACGACCTCCTGATACACGGCCACGAGAGGAGATCGCCCACCCGCAACCGGCCGCGGCACGACCCACACCCAGCCTCCGTCAGAGCCCTCCAGAGACGCTCCGGCCCAGGGCCGGTCCAGCTTGACTCGTTCCGGCGGGTCCGCGTAACGCTCCAGAACGCGATAAATCTCGCCCGTTGCGGCATCGACTATCGTGGCTCCATCGTTAATGAACGTGTATTCGTCTGTATCGTCGGAATCGACGGCATCCTCGATCGTCAGCTCGTCCTCCTCATCGTCGCTTTCCTGCACGACGTTGACGCGAACAGGCTGGGGCAGCTCGACCTGCTCCAGTTCGTCAGAAGAAGAGTTGGGATCGCGCGCCCAATAGCGGGCGTTGGTCCCGGCCCGACGGCAGACAAACACCGTGATCTGCGTGAGCTGATTACCGCCTCCCAAACGCCGACACAGGGCCGACCAGGAGTAGTCCCGCACGGCATTGACATCATTGACGTCCATCGACGGATACCACAACTCACTCGTCGGGATGCCGACCAGTTCGGTATACAGCGTGCACTCGTCCCTCGGAATGCTCGCCTCCAGGCCGTACAGGCGAATCTTGGCCAGCGCCTCGTCGGCCACCACGGTCCCGATCGTTTGCTCGGTGGAAACCGTGGCCAGATAGATGCCGGTCAAAAACGTTCCGCCGACGAAGATCATCCCGATCGCCAGCGTACTGACGGCCAACAGCGTCTCCAGCAGCGAAAAACCGTGTTGTCGTGCGTACCTTCTCATAGTGGTCTCACTCGGCCGTGATGAGGGTGCCGGTGTAGGGGCTTACGAACACCTTCGCCTCGTCCGGCAACAGCGACAAATACTCCGACCAGGCTGTCTTCTCCGCGAAGGTCTTCCGCAATCTGTCGTGTTCGTAGATCACGAAATGGGTCCGGCTGGTCTCCTCGAACAGGCCCAGATCGGGATCGTCGCCATAGTCGTCCTGAATAAAGGCCCCCACCCGCTCGTCACCCGAACCGCCGGCCGGAATAATGTTCTCCACCGAGTTGAAGATATCATCGGCCGATCCATCGTCGCCATCGGTCTCGTCCGGCCGGTGCACCCCGTGGCGATTGCGCGTGCGCACATCGTGCACCACCAGCTTGCCGGCCGGGGAGAAGATGATCGAAAACGCCGTGGCGTCGTTCAACTCGACGGCGTCATCAATGTCGTCGTCGTCTTCGATCTCGCTCAGGTCGATCACCCCGATGGTGTCGGGCAGTTTCATCGGCTCGAGGCCCTCCACCGCCCGGAAGCCTTTCGTCAAGCCTCCCATCTTCCGCGGCTCCTCATGGACGATGAAGATCAGGTACTGCGAAGCCTCCACCACCTTCGCGAGCGGATCGTCCGGGTCGTGCGAGATGCATTTCTTCTGGAACCGCACGCCCGCGTAGCGCTGGTTCTTGACCGCCATCGCCCGGGCCGAACTCAGCGCGGCGTTGATCATGCTGCGCGTGCCGCTTTCGGTCTCGAAGGAATGGATCAGCGAGCGCACCACCGGCAACCCAAAACCGACCAGCAAAGCGATCGTCGCGACGACCAGCGTCGTTTCGATGAGGGTCAAACCTGCTCGTTTGTGTGCCCGAGTATCCATGGCGTCTTCTTATCTAGTCACTTCACCTTGCTGCTGATATCGTCGGCGGTATCGAACGTACTGTCCGGTCCGGCCGAAATCAATTCGGGGAAATTGCCCACGTTCGGATCGTAGCGGTAATCCAGCGCCTGTCCCCACGCATCATAAACGTTCAACGGATCGTCGGCATCGACGTCACCCTTGACGAACGAACGGTCGATCCGATTGAGAATCTGGCGCGAAGCGGGCACCGAAGCAAGTTCCTCATACAACAACTCGCCGTGTTCCTCGACGTCTTCGTACACCCACCGCTCGTCGACCTCGACCGCCGTGCCAAAATCCGCTTCCGCCTGTTCCGGAAACGTCCCGGTGTCGTCGTGGTACTCCATGAGTGCATTCTTCAAGAGCAGAAAGACCGCTTCCAGACGACGTTCCTTGCCCTGATTGTCCTGCCTGCGCGTGATCGAGACCACGAAACTGGCCAGCAGTACCAAAACGGCAACCACGACGATCATCTCGACCAGTGTCACTGCCGCGTTGTGTTTTCTATTCGTCATAACCGTTCCGTGTCGATGACGTCTCAGGACCACGGCTTACTTCGAGAAATTGTGGATATCGTCACTGGTCCCATACAGGCCATCGGCACCGGCTGAAATCAGGATATAGGAATCGGGCTTCTGCGGGGCATCGAAGTCCGTCGTCGACGCCCGCGGGTCACGGATATCCAGGTAAAACTCATCCGCCACGCCGGCCAGAGGATTCCACAAACCCGAGGTGGGCGTCCCCTTGCGGGCGACGTCCGTCGCTTCCTTGATGGCTATCAGTTGGTCGTTATCAAGGTGGTTGTAGACTTGCCGAACGGCCTTGCCCGAAGTATCGGCGCGGTAGTAGAGAACGGGCAAGCCCGACTTCTTACGCGCTCCATCGAGTATAACGTCCCTGCCCTTGCCAAATACGTCGCCGATCACGAACGTGTCGGCCGCGTCCGCCCAGCTTCCGGTCAGATCAAACAGTCCGCCACTACTGGCGGCATGGCCCAAACGCACGACGTTGGCCGTGTCGATGTCGATGTAGCGGTCCCGACGCTTCTCCATCTCCCGGTCGACCGTCCGATCGTAGAGCCAGTAGGTCCCGGGCGCATGGGTGGTCGTGCCGTCCGAGTAGTCCCACCGGTTCATGCCGTCGACGCGGAACCCCGAATCCGGATGGAAGCCCAGCAAATCCCAGCCGAGCAGGGCTTCCGCCAGCTTCTGCGCGCCGGACGAATTCTCCGTGGCCCCCGTATCTGCCAGTCGCGTGTAGCGATCCGACGGCGGGAAATCGCCGTAGTCGTTCTTGAACGTCGCCAAGCCGATCTCGATGGCCGTGAACTGCACCTTCTGCTTCGCCTCGCGTGCCATCTTCTTGACCTTGTTGACGGCCGGCAACAGCATGCCGACGAGCAGCGAAATGATGCCCACGACCACCAGCATCTCAACTATCGTTAAACCTGACCTTTTGGCTTTCACGATCATCCTCTTTTCTATCCCCGGCGCACCGCGCCGGATGATTCCCTTGGCCCCAGCCAGCCGCACCATTGGAGAACCACACTCCGCGCGGCCGTCTCAGGATCTGCCAGCCGAACGGTCGTTATTCCTCGTAGTTCCACTCGTAGTTGCAGATGTCGTCGGCCGTACCGTACTCGCCGTCGTAGCCGGCCGAGATCAGGATGAAGGTATCCGCGTTGTACGGCCGCGAAGCCGTCACGATCTTGTCGCTCTGCGTGTTCTTGAAGAACCGCGTCACGCCTTCAGCACTGGTAACCGAGAGCTTGTGCGGCGTCGATCCCGACGAGGTATCCCACGGTTTGCCCAGAACCACCAGTTCCTCATTGTCCCAATAGTTGTAGATATTCCCACTGTTGTCCGTCGTGCTCACCGCCACGCTGGGATCATGGAAACTGTAGGCCGTGTTGGCTTTGTAGTAGAGAATCGGCATCCCGGTCTTCTGACCGTTGGCCGTCCTGCGCCCATAGACATCGCACAGCACGAAGCTCGTGGGGAGGAAAGGGGCGGTATCCGAATAGATATCCTCCATCCGGTAGGCATTGGCGTTCTCCGGCTGCAAATAGGGGCCTTTGCGCGCCTTCAGATTGTTGTCGCGCGCCGTGGCATCCATACTGTCAATATCCTGGGGGTACAGCGGGTTGGCGGCATCGCCCGAGGCACCGAAACCGTCGGCCCGAAACACCGTGTTCGAGTGCACGCCCAGCAGGTCCTGGCCCATGATGGCTTCACACAGCTTCATGGCGCCGCAGTACGAGGCGCCGGTTGGGTCGAGCGCGTCCGACTCAGGATACCCCTCGAATTCATTGCTGAACAATTCAACGGCGGCCTCGATACTGTGGAACTGGGCCGACTGCTTCACGTTCGTGGCGTACTGTTTGACCTTGTTCAGGGCCGGGATCAGCAGACCGATGAGAATCACGATGATGCTCATCACGGTCAGCAGCTCGACGATCGTGAACGCCTTTCTCTGGCTGGCTGGGTTAGCGACTGACTTCATTTTGGTTCTCCTTCATTCTTTCAAACACACGACAACGTTGGTCTGTTATGGGATTAGCTCGCGGCGCTCAAGCTCGTGATGACCTGGATCATCGGCAGGAAGACCGCCACGACGATCAACATCACGATGCCGCCAAGCCCAATAATCATGATCGGTTCCAGCATGGACATCAGACTGCCGACCATCACGTCCACCTGTTCATCGTAGTTGTCGGCAATACGGCCGAGCATTTTGTCCAGGTCACCCGTCTCCTCGCCCACCGCCACCATGTTGCTGACGAGCAGGTCGACGTTGCGCGACTGCCGCAACGGGCCGGCGAACGTGTCACCCTGACGGATCGAGTTGTGAATCGCACCCAGCAGGTTGCCGTAGACTTCGTTACCGGCCGTCTCGCGCGTGACGTTGATCGCGTCGAGAATCGGCACACCGGCGCTGATCAGCGTACCCAGCGTCCGGGTCCAACGAGCCACCGAAACCTTGCTGCTCAACTGCCCGAGAATCGGCATCCGCAAATTGATGGAATCGAGGACCAGTCGGCCCTGCCGGAATCTCCGGGCGAAACGCGTCAGGAACACGAACCCGAAGGGAACCGCACACAGGATGGCCCAGCCATAGTCGAAGGCGATCCAGCCGCTGACGCCCAGCACCGCCTGCGTAATCGGGTTCAATTCGCCACCGACCATCTCTTCGAGCACCGTCTTGAACTGCGGGATCACAAACGTCATCAGGCCCAGCAGAATCAAGAACGCGGCCATCAACACCACGATGGGATACACCATCGCACTCTTGACGCGGCCCTGGAGTCGGATGGCCTGCTCTTTGAAGTCCGCCACACGGGCCAGAATCAGATCGAGCACACCACCGGCCTCACCGGCCGCCACCATGTTCACGAACAGGCGGTCGAAACAGCGCGGATATTTGCCCAGCGCCTCCGACAGCGTCGAACCACCTTCAATATCGTCGCCGACGTAACCGATGATCCGCTTGAACGGCCCCTTCTGCTGCTCCTCCAGAATCCGCAACGACCGCAAGATCGGCAGACCCGCATCCTGGAGCGTCGACAACTGCCGCGCGAATTGGGTCACCACCTTGACTTTGACCTTGGAGTTGGCCCCGCGCCGCCTCGTCGCCTTGGCCGCGGTCTTGCCCTTGGCCTTGGTCGCCGCCTTTGACCGCACCTTCGTGGGGAAGTACCCCATGTTGCGAATCTTACTGATTGCTTCCTTCTCGCTAAGGGCATCGACCTCATCCTTAATCTCTACACCCTGCGAATCCAAAGCTACATACTGAAAGACAGGCATCTTCCTACCTCACTCTCAATCCGTCCATTTCGAAACGTAAACGTCCCATCGTCTAGCTTTCCGTAATCGTCTCCTTGACGACTTCATCGATGGTGGTAATCCCGTCGAACAGGGCCTTGAGGCCGTTCTCGCGCAGGGGCCTCATGCCGCCCTTCTGCGCCGCGACCCGTAAGACGTTGGTCGACGCGCGGTTCATGATCAAATCACGAATCTCCTCGTTGAACACCATGATCTCAAACAGGGCGATTCGTCCCTTATATCCGGTCCCGTTGCACTTGCTGCAACCGCGCCCGTAATAGATCGGCCGGCCCCCGATGTCCTCCTCGGTCAGGTTCAACTCCTTTAATTGGGCCTCGTCCGGCTCGAACTGCGTCTTGCAGTTGCTGCAAATCCGCCGCACCAGCCGCTGGGCGACGATGCCTTCGACCGTCGCGGTGATCAGAAACGGCTCGACGCCCAAGTCCAGAAGACGGGCGACCGAGCTGGGCGCGTCATTGGTGTGCAGTGTCGTAAACACCAAGTGTCCCGTCAGCGACGCCTGGGCGGCGATCTCCGCCGTTTCGAGGTCGCGGACCTCGCCGACGAGGATGATGTCCGGGTCCTGACGCAGAATGGACCGCAGGCAGCGGGCAAACGTCAACCCGATGTCCGGTTTCATCTGCACCTGGTGCAGTCCGTCGAGGTCGTACTCGACCGGGTCTTCCGTCGTGATGATCTTGGTATCGATGCTGTTCAACTCGCTCAAGGCCGCATACAGCGTCGTGGTCTTACCGCAACCGGTCGGCCCGGTCACGACAACAATGCCGTTCGGCTTGTTGACCAGTTGGTGCATCACCTTCAGCTCGGCCGGCTGGAATCCGAGTTTTTCGAGGTCAAAGCTGACCTGACTGCGGTCCAGCACACGCAGCACGACGCTTTCGCCGAACATGGTGGGCAACACGCTGACACGCAAGTCCACCGGATTGCCCTGTACGGCCAGGGAAATACGGCCGTCCTGCGGCAGCCGCCGCTCGGCAATGTCCAGATTCGCCATAACCTTGATACGCGAACTTAGGGCCGCGGCGATGTATTTCGGCGGAGGAATCATCTCGTACAACACGCCATCGATACGATAGCGCATCTTGTATTCGTCTTCGAACGGCTCGAAGTGAATGTCGGAGGCTTTGTCTCGAATCGCCTGCAGCAGAACCAGGTTCAGCAGCTTCTTAACCGGGTTCGATTCCGACAGCTCCTTCAGCTCGTCCAGGTCGATACTCTGATTGCGACCCTCGAACTCGGCCAGAAACGCGTCCGACTGGATCTCGTCGATCAGCTCGCCGATATTGTCGTCCTCGCTGCTGTAGTATTTTCCCAGCGCCGCCTCCAGGGCGTCGCGGTCGGTCATTTTGGCCGTCACCGCAAACCCCATCAGCGTCCGCAGGTCATCCGTGGCCCGAAAGTTGTCCACGTTGTCCAGCGCCACCGTCAGCTCATTCTTGCTCTTGCTGAACTCGATCGGCACGATGTGGTACGTGGTGGCGGTCTGCGCGGGAACCTTCTCGATGACGTCGGCCGGGATCTCCAGACCCTCGATCTGCACATACTCCATCCCCCGCTTGGCCGCCAGCGCGATCTGCAACTGGGTCTCGTCAACCAGCCCCAGTTCGAGAAAAATATCGCCGATGCGAATGCCGCCGCCGCGCTGTTTCTGGATACTGAGGCACTCGTGAACCTTGTCCCGACTCAGGACTCCCATCTTCATCAGGATTCGACCCAGTGGCCGGCCGCGCAACTGCTCGACAGGAGGAAGCTTGCTAGCTGTTCTCGTTTTGCCCATTGTCCGAAACCCTCAAAGACCCTATAGTTCTCTACGTCTTGATTATAGCAAAGTAAATGGTTATTTCTAATTAAATTAGAGATACGACACGTGGTTAACGAGACACGTGACTGGAGCCCAAAAGCGCTTCGCCGCGCTCCGACTGTGGAATTTCCCCCCGCTCCCGGGCATGACGCCTCCGCCCTCCGTGCCGATCGAAGGGCGGAACTGCCCCCTGTCTTTTCTCCCTGCCCAACTGGGAATTACGTCTTGAGGATGGGCCCGAGATCTTCCATCTGCTGGGCCGCCTCGGAGGCTTTTTTCTTGTGCTTGCCCCGCGCCCCGGCGATCTTCGCCATCGCCTTCTCTTGCAGTGCCCCAGGGGCCCGCCCCTTGTCCAACATCTCTTCCAGGGTGATTTTGCCCGAATCGTAAAGATCCCAGAGATGCTCATCCAGCAACTGCATGCCCAGCTTCTTCCCTGTCTGGATGCTGGAGTCAATTCGGTAGACCTTGTTCTCGCGGATCAGGTTGGCGATAGCGGGGGTGACCACCATGAACTCGTAGGCCGCACAGCGTCCACGCCCGGTTGCCAGCGGGCAGAGAGCCTGGCTGAGCACGGAAATCAGGTTACCGGCCAACTGGGTGCGAATCTGGGCCTGCTGATTCGGCGGAAACACGTCAATAATACGGCTGATCGTGCCCGAGGCACTCGTGGTGTGAAGCGTACTGAAGACCAAGTGGCCCGTTTCGGCCGCACGCACCGCCGCCTCGATGGTTTCCAGGTCACGCAATTCACCCACCAGGATGATATCCGGGTCCTGTCGAAGCACACGCCGCAGGGCCTCGCCAAAGCTCGGCACGTCCACGCCGACCTCACGCTGGTTGAGAACAGCCTTCTTATGCGGGTGGTAGTATTCGATCGGCTCTTCGATCGTGATGATGTGGCGATCGAAGTTCTCGTTGACGTAGTTGACCATACAGGCCAGCGTTGTGGTCTTACCACTACCCGTCGGACCGGTCACGAGGAACATCCCGCGCGGTCGTCGGCACAGAGCCGCACAGATCTTGGGAAGCCCAATCTGCTCAAAGGTCATGATCTTATTGGGAATCAGACGCAAGACGATGGCAACGGTTCCCTTCTGCATGAAAACGGCGACACGGAAGCGACACGCGTCGCCAAAGGCAAAACCAAAGTCGGTGCCACCCTCTTCCTGGAGCTCCTGCTGACAGCGGTCCGGCGTAATACTCCGCATCAGCGCGCTCGTATCGTCCGCATCGAGGACCTTCGTCTCCAGGCTTCGCAGGCCACCGTCGATACGAAGAACCGGGGGACGCCCCACCGTAATGTGAATGTCAGATCCGCCCTGCGTGACGCACGCCTGAAGGATGCGATCCATGTTCAATGTTGCCATCTGCTATTCCTCTGCCAAAAAAACTGCTATTCTTCTATCACGCCTTCGGTCTGCGTAATACGCGAGACCTCTTCGGCGGTCGTGATTCCCTTGAAAACCTTGAGGATGCCGTCCCCGGTCAGCGTCCGCATGCCGCTGGCCCGAGCTGCCTTGCGCAATTCCGTCGTCGGGGCCCGCTTGAAGGCCAACTCCCGCAACTCAGCGTTCATCTCGATCATCTCGAAGATGCCAAGTCGCCCTTTGTAGCCCGTATTCTGGCAGACGCTGCAACCAGCCCCTTTGTACACGGGCCGCTTCTTAAGCTCTGCCGGATCAATCCCGAGAAGCCGCAAGTGGTGCGGATTGGGGTTCTCATCAACCACTTTGCACTTCTTACAAATCACGCGCACCAGACGCTGGGCCATAATCGCCTGAATCGAGCTGGCAACCAAGAACGGCTTAACCCCCATATCAATCAGACGGGTAATAGCACCACAGGCGTCGTTCGTGTGCAGCGTGCTAAACACCAAGTGTCCCGTAAGAGCGGCCTGAATAGCGATATCTGCCACCTCGCTATCACGAATTTCACCGACCAGGATGATATTCGGGGCCTGACGCAGCATGGCGCGCAGGATCTTGTCAAACGACAGCCCGATCTCCTCCTTGACCTGACACTGATTCATGCCGGCGAAGTTGTATTCCACCGGGTCCTCGGCCGTAATGATCTTCTTATCCGGCCTGTTCAGCTCCTGGAGGGCGGCATACAGCGTGGTTGTCTTTCCACTACCGGTCGGGCCGGTCACCAGGAAGATGCCGTTCGGCCGTTTGATGATCCGCTGAAAGATATCGTAGTTGTCTGACTCGAAACCGAGCGATTCAACACCAATATTGACTGCATCGGGCCGCAGAATACGCAACACGATACTGGGACCGTGGTTGCCGGGCAGGGAGGAGACACGGAAATCGATGTCTGAGCCGTCGATGTTCCGCTTGATACGACCGTCCTGAGGCAGCCGCTTCTCAGCAATATCCATGCCCGAGAGAATCTTCATACGCGTAATCAGGGGCGCCTGCATGTTCTTCGGGATGTTGTCCTTCTCCATACAGACGCCGTCGACGCGATACCGAATGCGGACGCGGTCCGCCATCGGCTCGATGTGAATATCACTGGCCCGCATGTGGTAGGCCGTATCGATGATCAGGTTCACAAGCCGAATGATCGGGCCATCGTCGTCATCCCCGGCCGCCTGGGCCCGCATCGCTTCGGCCGCCAGCTCGCTGCCCACCTCGGCCAATTCCGCCGCCGTGGCGTCAATGCTGTGCCGCAGCCGATCGTCCTCTTCGGTCTCTTCCTCCTGCTCCAGCGAATCCTCAATATACGACCGGATCTTCTTCGGGCTGGCCAGGTGGCAGTCGAGCTCGGTGTTGAGGCGCAGCCGCACCGAGTCCATCATGTCCAGGTCCAGCGGATCGCCGATCACCAGCTTGAGCCGCCCGTTGCCGACGCTTAGAGGCAGGATATTGTGCCGCCGGATCAGGTCTTCCGGGATAATCTTCGTCGCGTCAGAGGGGATGGTCACCCGGCTCATATCGACGTACTTGAAGCCGAACTGCTTGGCCAAGGCTTTCGCCAGGGTCTCCTCGTCGATCAGCCCCAACTCCAGCAGAACCTGGCCCAGTCGCTTTTTGCTCGATTTGCCCGTTTTGATCGCGTCAATAAGGGCCTGCTTTTCGACCAGCCCGGCTTTATAGAGGATTTCCCCTAGGTGCCTGCGCTTTTTGCTCATACACACCTCAATGTGATGCTAAAAACTAACCCCATTTATTGTAGCACGTTGGGCCTCCGAAGTCAACCACCCAATCTAAGCCGCACCGCGTTCAAAGCTGTCTGCGCTGCTCTCAGACGCACGAAGCTTCTCTCCTGAGAGAACAGCACGTGCCTTGAAGTGATCGTCCCATCCGCGTCATCCACACTAATATATACCAGCCCCAGCGGTTTCTGTTCAGTGGCGCCGCCTGGGCCGGCAATCCCCGTTATGCCGATTGCAACGTCTGCCTGGGCCCGCCGCCGGGCGCCCTGAGCCATCGCCGCGGCCACCTCGGCGCTGACGGCACCGTGGGCGGCGATGAGATCGGCCGGGACCCCCAATTCGGCCACCTTCGCCTCGTTGCTGTACGTCACCCAGCCGCGGCCAAAGTAGGTGCTGGCGCCGGGGATGTCGGTGATGAGCTTGGCGACCAGGCCCCCGGTGCAGGATTCCGCCAGCGCCAGGGTGCGGCCCATCTCCGCCAGCCGGAGCCCGACCACTTCCGCCAAAGTCTGCTCGGCCGTCCCGTAGATCACCTCGCCCAGCAGGGTCCGCAGACGCGTCTCTTCGTCCGCCACCAGCGCCTCGGCCTGGCCCTGGCTGGCGGCCGTGGCCACAATCTCCAGCGTGATGACGCCGATCCGGGCCGTGCAGTTGACCAGAGGATTACGATCGCGGTCCATGGCATCGCCCAGCATCTCCGCAATGGTGGACTCGCCCGCTCCGAAACACTTGAGCCGCTGAACGGCCACCGCCTGGCCCTGGGCCAACTGCCGCAAGCGAGGCAGCACGGAGGCCTCCAGCATCTTCTTCATCTCGCGCGGCACCCCGGGCAAGGCGAAAAGCAGCTTGCCGCCCCGCTCCGCAGCAATGCCCGGCGCGGTGCCCCATTCATTGACGATCGCCTCGGCCGCCTCCGGAATGCACGCCTGGATTCTGTTCCGCTGGGGCATTTCCACCCCGTAGGCCACAAATCTGGCCTTGATAGTCTCCAGCAGATCGTCGTGCAGTTTCAGCTCGCACCCGAGGTAGTCGCCAAACGCCTGGCGGGTCAAGTCGTCATCCGTCGGGCCCAGACCCCCGGTCACGATGACGATGTCCGCTTCGCCGGCCGCCAGTTCCAGCGTACGCACGATAACCTCACGCCGGTCGGCGACCGTATGCGAAGCGACCACCGGCACCCCCACCAGGCGCAACTGGCGCCCAATATGGGCGGCGTTGGTGTCCACGGTTCGCCCGCTGAGCACCTCGTTGCCAATGCTGACGATGCTTGCGCTCTTGATCTGACGGTTCATGCGCTGCTCAACCACCTCCTCGCATCGTACCCCCAGACGGGCCACTTGCCCTCCACAACCGGCCCGCCACAACTCACATCTCGATCATCGCTTTGACCACGCCGTCACGATAGCCGGCCACCAGTTCGAAGGCCTCTTGCGTCTGCTCCAGGCCAAACCGATGCGTGACCATGAAATCCACGTCGCCCTTGCCTGAGGCCAGCAGATCGATCGCCGCCTGGGTGCAGGCGTTCTGCCGCCGCACGTTGACGATCGTGACCTCCTTGCGCCGGATCTGATCGATCGCAAACGAAATACGGTCCTCGCGTGGGATGCCGATCAGCATCAGCTTGCCGCCGGGCTTGAGCAGCTCGATGGCCTGATCGATGGTCTCCTGCTGGCCGGCACATTCATAGACCACATCCATCCCCAGAGGCTGTTGCTTGAGAATCGCGGCCACGACGTCTTCTTTCAACGGGTTGCCCACCCAGGTCGCGCCGCCTTGGCGGGCCGTCTCGACGCGTTCGTCGATCTTCTCGGTCAGGTAGCAGGCCCGCACGCCCTGGGCCTGGGCGCTGACCATGCAGCTCAGACCGATCGGGCCGGCCCCCAGCATCGCCACGTCGGCATCCCGGGGCGGCCTGGACTGCTTGACGGCGTACACCGCGATCGCCAAGGGCTCACAGAGGACGCCCTGCTCGATCGAAATCTTGCCGTCCGTGGGCAGGCAGCATTCTTCGGGCATCGCGATGTACTCGCTCAGGCAGCCCTCGCCCTGCCCGGGCGTGCCCAAAAACCGCAGGTTGAAGCAAGTGTTCTCGCGCCCCTGGTTGCACTGGGCACAATTGTGGCACGAGACCGCCGGCTCGACCACAACCTCCTGGCCCACCTTGAGACTCTTGACACCGGGCCCGATTTTCGCCACGGTAGCGGCGCATTCATGGCCGACGATAAAGGGGAATTTGACCACCTGCGAGCCGATGCGGCCCGTTTCGTAATAGTGGACGTCCGAGCCGCAAACCCCGACCTTCTCGATCTTCAGCAGGACGTCGGTGTCCTTTTCCATGACCGGATCGGGAACCTCCCGCACTTCCATCTGCCGTACGCCTGTCAACACCGCCGCTTTCATCGATCTGCATCTCCTGTGATGTGGATGGTCAAACGTTGAATCGGAAATTGATGATGTCCCCGTCCTGGACGGGATACTCCTTGCCTTCGAGCCGGGTCTTACCGGCCGCCTTGACCTCTTTCTCGCCGCCCAGTTCTTTCAGGTCGGCATAGGCCATGGTCTCGGCGCGAATGAAGCCCCGCTTGATATCGCTGTGGATCTTCCCGGCCGCATCGACCGCCACCGTCCCCTCCCGGATCGGCCAGGCCCGCACTTCATCGGGCCCCACCGTCAGGAAGCTGATCAGCCCCAGGGCCGAGTAACACATCTGCACAAACTTCTCGGCCGCCGAGTCGGTGATCTCCAGATCGGCCATGAACGCCGCCCGGCTCTCCGCATCGAGCTGCGCCAACTCGTGCTCCAGCTTGGCACAGACGGGGACCGCCGGCATGGAACCTTCCAATGCGATCGCGTCGCTCACCTGGTCCTCGCCCACGTTGACCACCACCGCCATCGGCTTGAGCGTGAGGAATCCCAGCGATTTGATGATCGCCAACTCCTGCTCGTTCTCAATCACGGAACTGATGGGCTGCTCGGCCTCGATGGCGTCCTGCAGCTTCTTCTGGATCGCCAGCTCGGCCTTGTCCTGGGCCTGCGTCTTCGTGGGTTTGTGTACCTGTTTTTCCAGTTTCTCGATCCGGGTGGTCACCAGCTCCAGGTCGGAGAGCAGCAGTTCGGTCTGTAGCTCGGCCAGATCGCGTTTCCAGTCCACGCTGTTGCGATAGGCCGGCACCGCCGGATCGTCGAACGCCCGCACGACCAGCACCAGCATATCGGCCGTACGAATCTGGCCGATCAGGCGCCGCGCCCCGGCCCGGCCATGCTCGTCCAAAAAGCTGAATCCGGGCAGGTCCAGCACATCGATCGTCGCATAGGTCTTCTTCTTCGGTTTGTATAGCGTCTCCAGCCAGTCCAGACGCGCGTCCGGCACCGGAACAATAGCCTCCTCTATCGCGGTCGCCCCCATGGCCGGGATGGCCTTGCCGCTGATCGCCGAGAAAATCGTACTCTTGCCGGACTGCATCAGCCCCAGCAACGCTGCCTTCATATCAGACTCCGGATTTGTCACCTGTCATATCGTACACACTGCCCCCTGCGGCATCATACGCCACCACCGCGGGGAAATCAACCAACTCCAGCCGACGGATCGCCTCGGTGCCCAAATCGCCATACGCCACCACCTCGGCGCCGACGATGTGCTTGCTCAACAGCGCCCCGGCCCCACCGAGCGTAGCCAGATGCACGGCACCGTGCTCGCGCAGCGCCTGCCGCACCGCCTCACTGCGATACCCCTTGCCCATCGTAGCCCGCAGGCCGTGGGCGATCAGTTGCGGACTGAACGGATCCATTCGCGACGAGGTCGTGGGACCGGCCGCCCCGATGGCCATCCCCGCCCGAGCCGGCGTGGGCCCGACGAAGTAGATCAGCGCCCCTTCTAATTCGATCGGCAGTTCCTGGCCCCGATCCAACGCCGCGCAGAGCCGCTTGTGGGCCATATCGCGCGCCGTATAGACGGTTCCGCTGATCGCTATCTCCTCGCCTGCCTTCAACTGGCGAACGTCCTGCTCCGTCATGGGCGCACGCAACTGCTTCATTCCATCAGGCCTTTCATACCAATTTGGGGACCATGCTTGCCTGTTGCACGGGTCGCTATCCCAGGTTCACATAAGGGCTGGAATCGTGCGAGTGTACTTCATCTCCGCACGGATGCGAATGGAAAAACACGTCAGGTCCCGATTTCCAGCGTCTCGCGGCCGCGCCGCGCCGGTGCC
>Ga0272443_10000402_pt1 | contig 82575 bp, 118 predicted proteins | sample SSMAcet12_FD_193581 | JGI IMG/M metagenome (GOLD analysis project Ga0272443, IMG submission 193581) | Marine sediment archaeal communities from Little Sippewissett salt marsh, Falmouth, MA, United States - SSM-Acet-12 | ecosystem: Environmental > Aquatic > Marine > Wetlands > Sediment ...
ACTTCTATCAGATACGGTAGAGTCTATTAGACCGAAAGCATTAGGTATATTTCTAATGGAACCGTCGAGCTGAGTGAAAAACTTAGGGTTTTTCATATCAAAAATTTCAGAGAAGGAATAATTCGAAATGTTAGACACAATACCGCTGGCAGTAGAGATAGATCTGATAAGACTTGTTACTTCTCCTTTAGAATTGGTTAGCCTTATTTCTTTTTCTTGGATATTCTTAGCCCCAACAATCTTCTTGAGCTTGGGGCTGTTTCTCACGATATCCCGGATGATATCGTAATGAACAAACTTGGTTTGTTCTTTACTATTAGCACCCAGCATTATCTGAAGTCTAGGCCAGCATAAAAATCTCCAGATTAGTATTAAACACACTAAAAGAGACTTACCTTCACCTCGCATCCAACATAGGATTATCAAGGTATACACAAACATACCGTCTCTCATTTTGAGGGCTTCCCTGATAACTTCTTTCTGGCCCTCCCACATATCCTTATAGCTTCTTCCAGTTACAGGGTGCTTTTCATCTGTCATCTTGCCCATCAGTACCCACTTCTTTACAGTGCTTACCCTTCCATTCTTTATAGGGTAGATCTCTAAGCAGGCGTTTTCCTCTGCCCACTGGATAAACCCCTCAGCCCCATTTCGGTACACTTGTATTTTTAGGGCTAGTTCTTTCTTTTCTTCTGAGGTTGTACTCATTAAAGGTTCTTTCTATTTAGGATAAAAAGTAGACGGGCTCTAAGCGTGAATTCTGCACTTTCTTAGCTATGTCAATGTGTTAGTATGCATTTAAATACTACCTTCACTTAAAAAATTATAGATATCCTTAAGTAAAGGCTTGAGTTGGGGCCACTCCGAAACATTCCCGCTAAAGCACCCTCGAGCATATTGCTCTAATCTGAAAGCGAGCTCTAGTCTCAAGTTTTCTTCATCGGGAGGCGTCCATCCTAAAGCAATAAGAGAAGACTTCATCTCTTCTGCTAGAATCTTAACTGACCTTTCTGCGATCCTCTTTGCTCTTTCCTTTTCTTCATCCATTTTTAATCACTTTCTCTCCTAACAGCACGTTTGAGATTAGGATCCTTCTTGCCTTCCGGAAACAAAGAGTCCTCAATTTCCTCTCTCATTTCTTCAACCTCTTCACTCATGGCATCCGTATACCCATTGTCTCCATAAGCTTCGGGGTCTCTTCCTCTGGCGGCTGTCCTTAAGCCCTTGCCGGCGAGCCCCAAAGCTCTATGATATTCCAAATCTATACCTAAAGATTTTTGTGTGCTCTCCACGGCCTGTATAGTCTTCCTTATCTCCGCGAAGATGGGATGAACTTTGATAGCACCTTGCGCCGTGGTGTAGCAAACTTCTTCTACGGCATATGCGCGGATTTGGAATCGTATTAGCTGATGAAAGAGAGGAACTAAATGGAGGGTAACTTTATCCATAAATTCCTGAGTCATTTTGTTCCTTGGTATCTCTATCAAGTGTTTCTGTATGGCGGCCAGATACTGCATTTCAACCTGGCACTTACCTTGTCTGCTGTAAGGGCAAACCTCGTCCAAAGGACAGCGGTCGTCCCTGCACGGTCTCACAGCATCAAACATTAACACTTGGAATCCGTCTTTGGTGAGGCCTTTAGTTGGTCTAGGATTGTAAAGCTCTGTTGTTCTCATTCTATTCCTTCCTTTAAATTCTATTTGCCAGACCCTTAGCAATAATAACAACTCTGTTAAACACAGACTTCTTAGGTAGAGTTCCTTGTAGATCCTCAATACATTTTCGGCAGTACCAGTCTTTGGGATCTGTTGATCTGGAAACCTGTATTTCTTTATGACATCTTAGGCAACACACCCATTTGGCAGCCATGCATTTCTCCTTCATTTCCTCCAAATAGCCATACCGTTGTAAAATGCTTTGATGGCGAGCTTGTGCTTATATGGTTCCAGAGGCAGTCTTATTTTATTCTCAGCATCTTTAGCTCTTCTAAAACCTATACCATAGAGAAACCCCTCTTCAGCTTCTTTGATTTCTGGGGCGGCTGAGAGTAAAATAGTGTTTGACCAAGCTACCAAGTTTCCCAGCAGCTTGCCTGTTTTTCTCACTACACCTAAAACCTCTATACAAGTTACCAGATCAAACTTTCTCTCTGGTCCCATATTGTCCATGCCCATCCATTCGCACACATCCATTCTATATAAACGGCTTTCTGGCATTACCATTTCCTCAGGAGTAACATACTTATCTAAACCGTAAGCATCGACTCCTAAGTCCAGAAAGCCCTTCACTAAATCTCCAGTAGCACACCCTACGTCTAACACACTCTCAGGATTTAGCACTTCTTTGATGGCAGAGCAGATGTGCGGAGCCCTCCATTGCAAGTAGTTCCTCTTAAAAAAATAATCTCGATTAAAATAAGAATCAGAGTAGTTCATCTCCCTCACCTAATCTGTACTTTTTGCAGCACTCTGGGCACGCCCAAACTAAAGACCCTTTAATAGGAGACCTAACCTTCCTCCATCCTGCTTTCTTAGCCTCCTCTATTCCTTCAAAAATAGGAATAGACAGCTTGCAAGGTTCTGTGGCTGGTTTTCTCCTATGCGATTTGGTGGTGCAAAAGTAGCACGTTTCCACCACTCTAATTACCTCTGGTCCTCTATACCTGTTTGGGCTCTGGACCACCATTCTGTTTATCACCATTAGTAACCTCAAAGTATTTGTTTATCAGGTCTCTTATTAGGATTAAGAACTCATCGTCTACAGGGAAGGAGTCCCAGGATCCGTGCTCTAATCTTTTAGTATGGAGCTCAAGGCCTTCATATTTGCTATCAATAATCTTAGCCTTCATAGCTCCTCTTTCCAACTCTGCAATCTCACTCTTCATTTTAGAATCACTCATGGCACGCTCCATGTTTCTACCAAATCTCTCACCAGCATCACCCCTGCTAATATGTAAAACAGAAGCATTACCAGGAACAAAGCCAAATGCTTTTTGTTTACCTTTGGGTGTGTGGATATGTAATAACGGAAATAGTTTATCCTGAGTGGGGCGGAGCCCCACGGATTTCTGAACCCTTTTTTACTAACCCTAAACAGCATAAGGCGGCCGATAAAGCTCATGGCAGGTATTCCTCAAGTTTGCGAGCACGGATCCTGGTGCGGACGTAGGCTTCGATGGCTCTAGCGTAGAACGTTCCGGGCTTTAGACCTAAGAACGAAGCTTCTCGCTTTGCGGCTTCGATAGTGATGGGAGTGAGGTGCGTTTGAATTTGCTTACGCTTTTGATTTGGAGGTAGTGGTTTGCGTCCACGTTTAGCCATATGTTACTCCTTTAGTATGCCTAATGTATAGCACCCTCGTAGATGGAATGTCAAGGCTTAAATTTTTACCTCCAAAAAGGGGCCCTCTGAGGGGGGTAGAAAAGAGGGTATTGGAGAATTTATGAGGTTTTACTTCGATGGTTAGCGACGATAATTAGGAGAGTAACTTATACGACGGTTAAAGATCTGAACTAAGTTTTTTGGCGAATTCTGGGTTCGACTGTGGTCGGTACCCCGTCCCCGCACCGCACCGACCCGCCGCAACATTTACCGAGGGGTATGCTACAAAAAATGAAGCAAACCATTCGCTTGTCCGCTCTGCCTACCACCCCGCCAGCCACTCACTTGTCCTGCCTATCATTCGCTCGCCCTGTCTGCCAGCCGATCACTCTGCCTGTCGCCCAATCGTTCGTCCAGCCAATCGTTCGTCCACTGAAGCTGATTCATTTATTGTTACTACTGTTATATTTTATTTCTCCCTGTACTAACTAAATGTAATAAAACAAAATGAAGTTGATTCATTTATTGTTACTACTGTTATATTTTATTTCTTCCCTACATTAGCTAAATGTAGTAAAACAAATTAATTTTTGTTTAGGCAATTTTTTTTCTTGACACGCCCTGCCCTTGTATATATAGTGTGTGTAACATTTAATTTTTCTTTTAATTTCATTACAAACGAAAGGGGTCGAGACATGACAAAGAAACAACAACAACAACTGGATAAGGTTTTCGCACTGTACAATGACAGCGCAGCACGGGAGACTGAAGAAAGCGCGGCGGCTTATGCGAAGCTTCAACAACTTTGCAAGAAGTACAGTGTTGACTTTGAGGCTTTTCTGAAGTCGAAGGGCGCGGGAGTTGAAACGCAAGAAGAAGCGAAGGCAGAGGCGACGGTCGTTGACTTCATGCGAAGTCGTCGGGCGTACATTATTGAAAAGCTGCAAACGGGGCTTTATGACAAGGCGACACTTGCTGAAGAAGTCGCGCTTTTCTTCAGTCAATACGGGGACATGAAGAAAAACAAGGCTGCAGTTTCAGGTACAATTTACGACTTGACGCAGCACGGTAAAGCTTCATGTCGCACTTGTGAAGACGGTAGACTTATTTTCAAGCTGAAATAAGCTAGGTAAAAGCGCACTGTATGCTACTATGTACAGTGCGCTTTTTAGCGCAGAATTTACGCTGAGACTGCGCGAGAAGCTGACGGATATAAAACAGTCGAAGTCTTTTTGACACATGCGAAGGAGGCTGAAATGAGCAACTTGGGAGCGGCGGCTTTGATGGCGGCGATTTGGGCACTGGTCGGGTTTGGCTACTTTTGGTTTTCACTTTGAGGAAGGAGGTCAAGATGAAGGCATGGGATTGGGCAGCGGTGGTGGTGCTGGCGATTGGCATGATGGTTTTCGTGGCGCAGTGGGCGGCTTTGATGGAATAGGAAACAAGATAAAATGAAGCTGATTCAGGAAACAGGTCAGCTTCATTTTTTGGCTGGAGGGAGGCGGTGTGGTTCAAAGATTGAAGCTGGTTCAGTGGTGGGGTGTGGTTCAAAGATTGAAGCTGGTTTGGTAGTGTGGTCTACGGGAGATGGTGCGGTCATGTGATGGCGCTGAGCGAATGAGCTATGAACTTTAACATGCTGAACCAATCCCATATTGCGGGGCTGGTGCGAGTCCCAGAATCTTATATCCTTCCAGATTCTTAAAGTCCTTGATTCAAAAACATATATCCTTTTTCTCTGATGATAAATACAAATCTAAATTAAAATACATTACACTTCCATCATCTATACCCTCTTTCTTCTACTACTACACTACAGCACACTTACTGATTAACTTGACATGATTTAATCCTTCACCTACCCTCAATACATTGTTTTTACAGTGTGCTTTCACAATCTTGATTATTTGCCAGTTGTTTCTTGGTGTATTGACCTTTCTTCTTTCAGCTGATTCTGATTATTGATACTTATCTCACTTTTAGCCCTTCGATTTGTCGTTGTGGGTGAGCAGAGCTGGTGTTATCCCTACCTTATCCCTCTTAACGTATCGCTTTCTGGGGTGGTTAAATTAAAGCTACAATTTAATTGGAGGAATTGCAAATTTATCTTGTTACCGTGTGTTATACTTGTTATATTGAAATTAAATGAAGTTGTTTTTTCTGGAGGAGGTTAAGATAATGAAACAATTTTTAAAGGTGGCTGGGGCAAGTGAAATAAGCATTTGGAGAGATGAAAAGACAGTTGAGAAAATTATAGTCGAGAAAATTATGGTAGAAAAGGGGGAGACAGAAAATTTGGAGGCATTGAAAAACTTGCGAGACGATGGCGAGTGCTTTCACATTAATGAGTTTTGCTGCGGTGATTGGGATAACTGTACTTGTGACCAAGAAAGTCGCAGCTACCAAACCATTTCTGACAACATTTTATATGTAGCTTTCACTTAGGAGGTGAAAGAATGGAAAAGCAGAGCATGGTGAATGCGGTTTCTTCTTTCGGTTACAATCAATTTCATATTAATGATTTGATTGAGAAGTCAGGAAGAGGGAGGGGAGCGGTGAACTACTTTCTTCTGAAGGAAATGAGCAATGGAAGAATCAAGAGAGTAGAAAAGGGAATGTACAAAGCAACCGCACCGATTAAAGAAAAAACTTCTGAAAAGAAGGAGGTTTCGGCGCTGGAGGTCGGGAACAGCATTATTGAGTTGGTGGAGTCACTGAGGGAGGAAATAAAGGAACTTAAAGAGGAAAAGGAGGAGCTGAAGGAGGAGGTGGAGGAACTTAAGGGTCTGATGGACGACTACGATTCGATTCTTAACTGCAACAGGGAACTTCAGGGGAGAGTGCAGGAACTTTCTTTGGAGATTGTTAGTCTTAAAGGCGAGAAGAAATTAGAAATTTAGGAGGTGGGAAAATGAAAGTTATGTTTAAGGTAATAGAATGCGAAGAGGCAATTAACCAGGTTTACAACATATGCGACGAGTTTGATGTCGCAGTCTTCTGGGAGGTATGTGAGGAAAGGACGCTTTTCGCAGTGATAGAAAGGGTGGAGGGAGAAAAGTGGAAGGAGTTGGAAAGGAGGATACAGGAAGTCTTCGGAGATGGATACGACGTTACGATTCTTCATTATGAGCTGGAGATTCTCGTGATTCACAGAAAACAGTAGTTGGTTAGTTGGTTTCTGTGTGCTTTCTTGGAGGAGGAAGCACACAGACGGGAATTAACCAGCAACTAGGGAGGTAGAAAAATGAAGGCACAGGACTTGATAGATAGTCTGAGAAAAGAGGGAGTTGATTTGAACAAAACGGTTGCTGTTTCTAACAGCACAATGGCGGTTAATTACGAAGGAAGAGACGGATTGATAGTAGAAGCGGCGGTTCTGGGAATGGACGTTGAACCTCTTCTTAGAGTCACAGCAACGGAGGAGGACGATTGGTTTCAACCACACATTGTCATTGGAGAGCTGAGTAGACTTCGGTTTGTTTCTGAAGAGCTGGGAGACGATGTGTATGAAACAAGCTTGGAAGACTGGATTAAAGAGTGGGTATAACTAAAGGAGGTTGAAAAGAAATGGAATATACGATGGAGGAGGCAGCTAAGGCTGTAGGAAAAGAACGAATTAACTTGGTGATGTGGGAAAGGAGAGGTCTTATACCTTCTCCAGACCGCACAAAACGCCCCATGACATTTAGTGCTGAGGAGGTTAGGCAGATAAAACTGTTTTCTATGTTGATGGACAGTGGGGTGGCTGGAGAGAACGCAGCTAGGCTGGCAGAAGAGCTAATAGACTGGGAAGGTAAAGTCTTTATTTCTTTGGATGGTTGGTACATTGGAGAACTTAGAGCAGATGTTGAAATTCCAGTATCTGTTGCTCTGCTTATCAACCTGGACGAAGTATAATTCACATCTAACTACCTTCAAGAAAATAAAAGGAGGAGAGAAAATGGCTAAGAATGTAGAGATCAAAAACGATGGTAATGGGAACTCCTGGACTGTAACGGTAGGAAAGAGAGTACTGGCTAAGGGCGTAAAGTACGACTACGCCTGGTTCAGGAAGGTTTACTACGAGACCTTTGGGCAGTAGTCTGTTGGTCGGTTTCTATGCTTTGCTTAGGCAGAGCATAGATGCAGATTAACAGGTCATCTAAAAAGGAGGTTAGAAATGGATAAAAAAGATTTGATAGAGGCTATAGATTCTATGGCAGAGGTGATGGGCTTCTCTGTAGAAAAGACGGTGTCTGAGGAATCGGAGTCTGAAGACTCAACCACAGGTTCTAATAGTGTCGTTTATTTAGTGGTGGTTCGTGTGGATGTTCAAGAGTTTAAAGAGTTTGAAGAAATAGACCAGTTCTGCGATGGTGTAAAGACTTACCTTTTCCTGAGACATGGCTTCAACAGTTTTCGTATTGTCTCGATGAGACACCTGATGAAGCCTGGAATTATGCAAGTATCCTTTCTTATGAGAGAATTTGGAGGCTAATTATGTCAGAAATTTGGCTAGGTTCTATTAAAGATACCAGATGTCCAGGATGCAACAAATGGAGACCGTGTTCCAGGATTATCCCTTTAGTAAATAGTATCGAACTCCATTACCATTGTGTATGCAACAGGAGTTGGATTTTCCGTTTGCCTATTCCTGACAAGCCAGATGTTGTATATGCCCACACGAAGGAAGGTATTAAAATAATAGCCTAGAAAATTCTTCCTGAGGTAGAAAATATTATCTTGCTATTTCTTTGATTATTAGTCATTTTATATAGAAAAAGACTTGAGGAGGTTAAATGAGAAGATATTTGGTCAAATGCTTATACGATTATAGCCAAGTAGTAAGGAGAGAAATTAACTTGGACCACTCTAAAAATAACGTCCCTAAAGAATATCCTTGCATTGTGGTGGTAGGATACTCGGGGGCTGGGTGGGATGAGTTAATTTTTATTTACCCTTCAGAATTCAACTAGGAGGTTAGCATGACCACAATCAAAAGACACACTCCCTACAATGAAAAGCTCGCCGAGCTGATGGAGGCTATGATGGACAGCAATAGGAGGGTAGGGGAGGCTATTGAAGGTTTCGAGGAGGCGGTAGAGGAAAATACAATTAAAGGAAGCCGCGACCCTGAAGACCTACCTTTAATAGAGCAAGACTATGATAAATGGAAGATAGAACTAATCAAATCTGTATTAGACATGAGGGAAGGACTAGGATAAGCAGATTTTTATTAGAACTTTATCTTGTACTCTCCAGTTATAGTTGTTATAATTAAACTAAGAACAACTATAACGAGAGGGGGACAGGATGGCTTTCTATTTTCATGTTTGGATAGACTCTGCTCCTACTTGTATTTGCAATGGTGGTGACCCTGAGATTAGAGCTTACATTATGGACAAGCTGATTCATTCTAATTTCTGGGTGTCACGTTTTAATCTTAAACTAGATACTTACAACCTGATTATGGAGCTTTAAATGATCAAAATTGTAGCAGATGAGAGTATTATATCAGAACTAACAAAAAGCCTTAAACTTCTAAAAGAGGCTTTGGACAAATTTTCCTTATCTGTTTCAGATTTAAATTCTATCTCGTTGGACTCTTTTTCTGTACATATTAATGAGCTCGAGATGATGATGGATAAATATCAAAAATTAAAATCTTCAAATCGCAGTAAAAACAAAAGGTTAAACTTCAAAAACCAAAGGAGGACAGAATGGCAGAAACCGCATATCAAAAGGTTACTATGGAGGGGAACACCTCATACGAAGAGGACATCCGTAGGGCGGCGGGGGCGCTTATAGACCGAGGAAAAGGAGACTGGCTTTATCTCACTCACTACATGAGCGGCACCACTGTGTGGAGAAGCCCTGACAAAAAACGCAGTATTATGGTAGATAAAGGAGGTGAAATGAAATGAAACACTTTGAGTATTTGGGTAGGATTGAGTATCGTGGGGAGGCTCTTTCACTTTATAGAACCTCATACGAATCGGATCCAGGTGTTCCTGCTCTTCTGCTCCTGGTTGAAGAGACAGGAGAGCCCTACTGCACCTTAACTGTGAACCTGAGGAAGTCTACTAAGAAGGGAGAATACACGATAAAGACCTGGTCAGAAAACGAGAACATTTATAACTTCCTGGTAAATGAAGAAATACTCTCTCCTACAGGAGTGATGATTCCTACAGGATTCTGCAAAGCTGCGGTTTGTAAGCTTGATATAAGAAAACTGAGTATTTAATCCATACACTAGGAGAACAAAATGAAAAAGGAAAATAATCTTTGGATAGACGAAAAAGGAAACTCTTGGGATTCTGCTGCTTACACAGAGGAGGAGGCAGCAGCAGCCTCTATGTCCTGCCACGACTGCCGCTACTGCCGCAACTGCCGCAACTGCCACAACTGCCACGACTGCCACAACTGCCACTACTGCCACAACTGCCGCGACTGCCACGACTGCCGCTACTGCCACAACTGCTACAACTGCCGCAACTGCCACAACTGCCGCAACTGCCGCGACTGCCGCAACTGCCGCGACTGCCACGACTGCCACTACTGCCGCGACTGCCGCGACTGCCGCGACTGCCACGAATGCCGCGACTTCGAAAAAAACCCAGCGAGATATACCAGCTCGCCTATAGGATCTAGAAAAGGACAAACAACAACCTACTGGGACTTAAACGGAAATAATTTGGTAGTTTGCGGATGTTTTTCAGGTACGCTGGAGGAGTTTGAAAGAGCCGTAGATCTCACTCATCAAAACAACCTATACGGAAAGGAATACCAAGAATATATAAAACAAGTGAAAGCACTGATTAAATAATTTATCTTGACATTGCAGTTCTTTATGCTATTTTAATGGTATGCTTAGGGTCGTTAAACAATAAGGAGAGAAAAATGCAAGAAACACCTCCAGAACATATCGAGGGAATCGACCCCGAAAAAGAACGACTATTCTTAGCTCTTTCTGAGTTTACCTCACTAAAATTCAAAGAAAACAATTTCCCTGGTTTGATCCTCTCTGCGGATATCGACCACGAGTTCTCAGATGTTTATTCCATCTACTGTGATGCTTCAATTGCACAAATAGTGGGCACAATCTCAGCTCTGATACGCATGGTTAAACCTAAAGATAGAAAAATGATAAGGGAGCTTATTATGAAAGAGTGGGACCCCTTCCAAAGCCCGACCTTGAGAGCAGATTGGGTTATGAAATATCAAAAACAAGAAAGGAGGGAAAAACTTAAAGAGAAAATAAAGACGATAGTTGGTGCAGGTCTTGTTTTTGCTCTACTCTATGGCATTTCTGTGTTCGTTTTTTCACTATAAAAGGAGCAGAGTGTAATGAAATGGATAGGCATTTCTAAAAATGGTACAGCTATTTTCAGAGTAACCGCACAAGATCCAAAAGAGGCTAAGGTTAAAGGCAGAGAAATGTTGGAGGACCCGACATACAGACCTCTGCTGAAGCTTTGGATTAAAGACGGGTCCCAGATTAGAAATGGAGAGTGACATGCCTAAGATTACTGTAGTTAAAGAAGTCGGCCCTTGGAAGAAAGTGGAAACACTTCTCGTTTCCGATCAACAACTCGAAATATATCGAGAGCTTCAGTACTTGGGGGACTTCACTTCGGTGGAGGATTTGGAACTTCGCCTCCGTTCTAGTTGTACACACATCCGAAAGTCTCTGGGATGCTTAGAAAGGAAAGGTCTCATAACTCTGATGAACTTCGAAAGCACGGGTGAGGGAGAAATGGCAATCGCAAACAGCTAACCAACCTTAGGGGGTCGAGAAGAGATTATGAACAGCAAAGACTATCAGAAAGATCTCGGTACTAAACCATTACCGGTGATTAAAAAACTCTACATCAAAATATTCCAAACCCCTCCTCCTTCTCATTACAACAAACCACAAATGATTGAAAAGCTGGCAAATAAATTTGAGGAGCTCTACGCAGATGCTCCTAAGTTTGTAAACGATGAGGCTGAGGAGGTCTTGGTTGAGAGCCCTCCTGTTAAGCCCAAAAAGCCTAACGGTAAAAGAAAGAAGAAAAAAGGAAGCCGAAGGGGAAGAATTATCGAAGAGTTGTTTTTGGGCATTTGGGATACAGCTCTACTCGCTGAAGCTTTAAATATCGAAAACAGAGACTGGAAGGTTCCCCAAAATAAGGCTGCGATTGCAGGAACTTTGGCGGACTTGAGGAACAGGCATCATTTGAAGTTCGTGGTGGGTCAAGCTAAAGACCAAGGTAGAATCTTCTTAGACTGTTAATTTTATCTTGCTACCTCCTAGAACAACTATTATAGTATGCACAGAACATAACAAAAAACAACAAAGGAGATGCATCATGAAATTAGTAAAGTTTGAGGAGCTGCCCAGGGTCGAGGCGAGAGCAATTAACATCGATGACAGATTCATCGAAGGCCATCAAGCAATTTGGAACCCGGATACCGGCCATGTTTTCTGCCTCCCAACAGACGAGTATAAACTCGTCTCCCACCAAGAAATGATCGAAATGACAGAGGAGAAGATAGCTTCCTTCTCCCATCTGGGAAAGTATGAAAGAGAAATCAGGATGGATGGGGAAGGTGAAAGAATGAGGGCGGTGTTTCGTTTCACTGAGAACAAAGTGATGATCCAAAAAGGCGATCACATCAACCCCACGGTGGAGATCTTCAACTCTTACGACCGAAGCTGGAAGAACCAAGTGATGATCGGAGCTTTTCGACTCGTTTGCACAAACGGTCTCACCATCGGAGAGACTTACGGAAGATTCAAAAAGCGCCACATCAAGTCATTGAGTCTGGACGAGGTCGACGGCATTCTCGAGAGTGGGTTCGACAAGCTGGACAAAGTTGCCATCGAGTGGAAGGATTGGCGCAAGGAGAAGATGGAACCCAAAGCAGTGGAAGATGCTGTGAAGCAGCTGGCACTCACTACCAAAGAGGAAGCACTCCTCTTGGAAGAGGAAGAGGTGTCCACCCAAATTTCCGTAGAGGATTGGCTGCTATTTCAAGAGCTGCAGATGAGGAAGGAAATGTGGGGAGTGATGACCAAGTGGGTATTCTACAACATCCTCACTCAGTTCATCACACACCAGATCAACACCGAAAAGAGAAGGATGCAACTTCAATCCAAAGTAACGGACATCTTCTACAACTAGGGAGGTTTTTATGCTTTTCACACCCTGCATCATCGCCGAGCCCCTATGGGAGGGATTTTGGACGAGAGGGGAAAATCCCCCAGCCGATGCAGGAAGGGCGCATATAGATATTATCGGAACTTGCATGGGCCGCGCTGTGGATTTGGCCGGCGTCTGGCTCTAAATTCTAGGGTGCCCTTCCTGGGATTTAGTTTTCTCGCTGCCCGTCTTTACTCGGAGTTTAGGCGGGCAGTAGGAAAACTAAACAGATATGCAACTAAGTGGGAGGTGTATAGTGTTTTGGTTAGAGATGTTTTGGTTAGAGATATCCATATCTATATTTTCTTTTTTCGCTGGTCTTTCCCTACTCGTTTGGATGATATCTAAAATAAAAATGCCCACTATCAGAAAAATCAGGTTGGAGGGCTCCATGCCTAAAAAAATTATAGTGTTATTGTCAGATGAGGATCGTTGTGCTGGTCACGTTCCAGATTGGGTTTTTAATTTATGCCATAATCACGACGTTTTTTATGAGGATCATAAAACAGGGGAGTTGATTCAGGTTCTTGACATGCTCCCTGAGGAGATGCTTTGATGAAAACATTCTCTCTCGCAATACTATTATTGATTCTAATCTGCACTCCGGCTATGGCTAAATCTTACTGGACTATAAATGGCATACCTCTGAGTGAGTTCCAAGACATAACTTGGAAAAAAGCTGGAGCTCTAGGGGCCGGTGCTGTGATTAGTGCCCTCACCCACGCAACATCTCACATCTTATATCTAGAAATATTAGGAAGAAGCTGGCATATAGACGGATTGATGGAAGTATGCGACGGAAGGCTATCTGACAGCCAGGCTGCAATGTTCGGAAGAGCAGGGTTTATTGGGGCTCTTTCTGTAGGAACTTTAGGAAAGATTTTCGGAAAAAAGAAGTCTTATTTCTGGACAGGTTTTCACTTTATGACATTTATAGAGACATCCACTTATCCTATTAGGTGGAAAGATGAAGGTGACTTAGAGCTTATAGACCGATCCAGCAACTCCGAAATAGAATGGGCTATATATACCACTTGGTCTTCGATTCTTTTAGATTTACATAAGCAAAAATGAAGGCAGTTTAATTATGCATACAAGTGCATTAGTAGCAAAAAGATCGTGCAGAATTCGTGCTTAGAACGCTTAGATTTTAAGCTCTTTACACTAACTTTACAGCAATTTTAAGTGAAAACTATGAGAAACACGGAACTTGAAATTAGAATACTAGATAGCGTACACAGTAAAGTGGTAAACAAAACCACCGCTGAGTTTCTAGGTCCGGTTTTATCTTATGAGGTGGTTAATCAGAGACCTGGTCCTAGGGGACCAATCTTAAAAATACGAAGAAGAAGCCTACTACATAAAGATTTATTTCCTACAGGGTTGATCCCTAGAATAAAAGAATTGTACGGTAGTGAGATCAAAATCTATGAAGAAGATGAATTTGAGATAGAACAACCAGAAGCCCTAAAAAAACTAAATGGAATTCTTTACAAAAACTACCAGGCGGAGGCAATCCAAAAAGCTATCTTACACCGAAGAGGGGTCATAGATGCCCCTGCTAGATCAGGAAAGACAGTAATTGCCGCGGGCATTATATCTACAGTACAGAGTACTTTCGACTGCCCCTCCTTGTTCTTGGTGAACACTAAAGATATATTGTATCAAACTAAAGAGGCTTTTGATTCATACGGAATACCTTGTGGACTTATGGGAGACGGGAATAAAGATTTAGATTCTAAAAATATAATCGCAACCTTTCAAACTATGAAAGAATACACAGATGTGGATTATTTATCCAGATTTGGAATTATAATTGTTGACGAAGCTCACCATGCGAGCAAAGAGGGTGGGGCATATTGGAAAATATTGATGAGTTCCTTAGCCCCTTTTAAAATAGGTTTAACAGCTTCCGTACCTAGTAAAGAAGAAAAAAGAATCGTGATGGAAGCAATCCTAGGTCCTGTAATCTACAAAGTACCTCAATCTAAAGCTAAAGAAATGGGGGCAACAGTGAAGGCCAAACTTAAATTTATCAAAGCTCCTGAGGTTTCAACCTTCGTTAAAAAGATGGCTTATCAAGACGCCTATCAAAAAGGAATCATCGAAAACAGATCCTTAAATCGGCTTATCGTGAATACAGCCGCGGAGTACATTCAAGAAGGAAGCACTGTACTGATTTTAGTCACTAGAGTTCAACATGGTTTTCATTTAGAAAAAATCTTTAATCTTCTTTTCCCCCAGTATGAGGTACCTTTCCTATGCGGAGGGCTAGATAGTGGAACTAGAACTTATTTAGACTTTCTAAAAAAGAGACTGATCAGATATGAAAATAAAGGTAAATTCCCTCCAAATATGAGAGAAACTATCGACCAAGAAATTTGCAAGATTAAAGAAATCGAGGCTAAGATAAAAGCAAGGTCAAAGAACAGAAATAAATACCGCCACGCTTTTATCAAGAAAGAAATACCTTGTGTGGTGGCTACTAACATATGGAATGAAGGAGTGAACATACCTTCACTTAATGTGATAATAAACGCTGGCGGGGGAAAGAGCGAAATAAAAACTATCCAGGCATCTAGCAGATCCTTAACTGCTGCTCCTGGAAAAGAAGAAGGAATTATAGTAGATATCTTCAATCCTCTTCATAAATCTTTTATTGAGCATTTCGGTCATCGCATAAGCACTTATTGTGATTTAGGGTGGATGTAAAAGGAGGAAACATGAAAGAGTATGAAGAAACACACATGGATGGGCTAATCTCTATAGAGCATGAAATGCAACCCGGAGCTTTCTTCGGAGACATAGGAATTCAAATTGCTAAAGATGGCAGAATCTGGGTGTGCATTGACGGTAGGGCTTTTCTCAGATTCTCACCTAAGAAGTACACAAACCCGCAGAGACCTGAAAAGCAGTTTAGAACTGAGATTTCATAGGTTAAATTTATGGAAAAAGCAGACATTAGAAATTTTGATGTTATATCTTATCTCAAAACTAAAGGAATCTCCATATATTATGAGGGCAAAAATGTAAGCCCTGGCTGGATAGGTATAAAATGTGTTTGGTGTTCTGATAAAAGCAATCACTTAGGGATCAACCTTAGATCTAAAGCTCTAAAATGCTGGAAGTGCAAGAAAACAGGAACTGTTCTTAACCTGATACAGACTTTAGAACAGTGCTCCTGGGACCAAGCCGAAGACATTTGCCTAAAGTATTTCGAATACTACATACCAGAAAAAATAACCACATTTGTTCCTAAAATAAAACCCGAAGATGTTCTTCCTAAACAAGCTTTTAAAGAACCATTACAGATGCATATTGACTACCTTAAAGGTAGAAATTTCGATGTGTCTGAGATACGAAGAAAATATCAGATACTATTTACAGATCATAGAGCTGGCAGATTAAAATTTAGAATCATTGTTCCTGTTATTATGGACAGAACTATAGTGAGTTTCACCGCCAGAGATGTTACAGGGTCCGCAGAGCTTAGATATATTGACTCTAAAAAAGAAGAGTTTCTAGTAGATCCAGACTCTGTTTTTTACAACATAGACACAGTATCAGATACAGCCTTTATTGTGGAGGGAGTAACAGATGTTTGGAGGTTAGGTGATGGGGCCTGTGCCACATTAGGAACAGAGTTTAATAACCATCACATTCATGCTTTAGTATCTAGAGGGGTAAAAAGAGCTTTCTGGATCTATGATCCTGAACCTGAGGCACAAAAGCTGGCAAAGAGAGGAACAAGCATGTTATCTGTTTCGATACCTCAGGTGGAAAACATAGAACTAAACAGTGGAGATCCTGGCTCTTTATCTCCTAGAGAAGCTTATAATTTAAAAAGAGATCTGCTTAGATGAAAGCCGAAAAAAACCCCTTGACATTCCACTTGCATATGTTTTATTTTGTATATGCATTTGGAAACTTTTGTGGGGGATTGACCTTCTCTCCTTTGTTAGCTGCCTCGACCCCAGCTTATACAAAACCCCTGGTCGATCCTCCGCAAAAGTTTCTAAATTTTATGGGGTCGGATCTTTCCTTATTATCTTCACGTTCTAGATGGTAACAGATATGGAATACAGAGAACTTCTGTGTGAGAGAATACTTTTGATGGTAAAAATAAGCCCTGTAGGATTTATAGGAGATAACGAAATTCTGTCTCTAATTTTAGGGGAACAGGTGGAGGAGGTGTCTTCTGTTCTTTTAGAAATGGTAGAAACAGGTCTTGTGTTCCGTTGGTTTGATAAAGACAGCAGTACTCGTGTGCTTTCCTTGTATTCTCCAGAAGAAGAAGAAAAGTTCACCTCCAAAGAAAAGAAAGAAAGAAGCAAAGAAAGAAAAGAAATATATACCTATTTATCTTCATATTATCTAAGAAATAAAAGTTTGCTTCGCAAACTTTTATTCTTACATAATACTCAGAAAACAGGTATTAAAGGATTCTGCAAATCCTCGGAGCTCGCCCAAGAGGAGGAGTTTGCAGAAGAAGAAACAGTCCTCACACCTGCTCCTAAAAAGGAGAAAATGATTGTTCCAGGAACAATAACCTCTATAGTAAATTTTTGGAACAATCTAGGATTAAAAACCTGTTATATTAAAGATACAGAGGTATTTCGTAAAACTTGGAAAAAAATAAATGATGCAAAAAGAGGAACCCTGTTTTCAAATGATACTAGATTACAAAACAGGAGGTTCTCCTCAGAAGAAATAACAGAGTCCATCAAGAACTTCTCTTTAGCTACTTTAGATTCACATTACTTTCCTGTTCCTAACTCCCCTCTAAAAAATATCTATTTAAAAACAACATTGGAATCCTTCCTGTATAACCCCTTCGCTAAGTCTGTGGAAGGTTTAAGCTATCTGTTAAAATTCCAAGAAAAGCCCAGATTATTAGAAACCTCAATACCTCTGTTAGAAGATAAGTATCCTAAGATAACTAAAATATATCAAAGTTTTTACTCTAATAAAGCACTAGGAGGAACTTTAAAAGAAGATAAGATTTCTCCTAAAGAGAAGAACAAGTTTATAGACGGTGCCAATAAAACCGTAGATTTCTTCAAAGAAAACAGAAACAGATTTCTAAATTACTCTGTAATGGGCGGTGTTAATACAGAGAAAATGGCTCGTTGGGTGTGTGAATCTATCGAGAATGACATTGAAGATGGGAGAGTTTCTTTATCTCCTGGTTTCTTTTGTTCTGATTATACTTTTTCGAGAAGATTACCTGCTTATTTAGTTAAACAAGGAATTTGGGAATGATATACACCAGAAACAAGATAAGCTCTGAAAGAGAAAAAGATTTAATGATCGGTCTTATAGCCGATACCAGGTTCTGTAGGGAGGTTATGCCCTCAGTAAAAAAGGACCTTCTTCAAGTAGATCAGTTTAAAGTCATATTGGATTGGATTCAAGACTACTACAAAAAATATGATGAGGCTCCTAAAGAAAATATAGAGAAAATCTACATCGCTAAGAGACAAGAATTAGATCAAGCCTTAGGAGACAACATAGAAATATTCCTAAGAACTTTATCTAAAAAGCTCGAAGGGATGGAGAGCTTCAACACAGATTATTATTCAGATGAAAGCATTAAGTATCTCAAGGAAAGGAACCTTCAGGTTTTACTTTCCAGAGCTCAAGGTCTTATAGATATAGGTAATGTAGACGAGGCAGAGCAGGTTTTTTCTACTTATAGGAAGGTTGCTAGAACAACGAGCAAATGGATAAACCCACTATCTAAAGAGTTTGTAGAATCTGTTCTGTTTAAAGAAGAGGAATATCTATTTCAGTTCCCTGGAGCAGTGGGTGCTTTACTAGGTAAGCTCAAGAGAAAACAGCTCGTAGCTGTTTTAGCACCAATGAAAAGAGGAAAGACCTGGTGGATGCTCGAAGCTTTATGGTTGCTCGCCTCTAATCACCTCAAAGCTGTTCTAATTTCCCTAGAAATGGATGAAGAGGAAATAGGAAGCAGAAGTTTTAAAAGAATAACCGGAATGGATTATGAGAAGGAAGAAATTACAATACCCGTTTTCGACTGTTTGAGAAACCAAAAAAACAGATGTAATCTGCCAATAAGAGAATCCAATTCTGATGGCCTTCCTTTAGATGAACTAGATATGCCTCCAGCATATAGCGAAAAGTACAATCACACCCCCTGCTCTGCATGTAGAGATAAAAAAGATGGAAATTTCATACCTGGTATTTGGTATGTCAAAAGGACTTCTCCTAAAATAGATTATTCTAATCTGACTTCTACTTTGAAATCGTTTGAAGAAAGTTTTGGAGATAATATACGGATAATTAGTTATCCTATGAATACTGCTAATATAAGCGATGTAAAAAGAGATTTGGATCTTCTAGAGTATACAGAAGGGTTCGTTCCTGATGGCATTGTTTTGGACTATGCAGATATTTTAGGACCTGAAGATTCTAGATTGGTAGGAAGAGATAGCATCAACCAAACTTGGAAGATGCTGAAAAACCTAGCTCAAGAGAGAAACTCTTTAGTAATCACGGCAACACAAAGCAATAGAGGTAGCATGGATAGAAGGAGGGTTAAGCCTACGGATACTAGTGAGGACATTCGAAAGCTAGCCCATGTGAACTTAATGGTATCTCTTAATCAAACTCCTAGGGAAAAGAGAAGAGGATTAATGAGACTAGGAGTATCCGTAGCTCGTGGTGTGGAATTTGACGAGCTACAAGAGGTGCTTGTAGTTCAGGAACTTTCAATTGGTCAGCCCTTTTTAGATTCTGAAGTGCCTGGCTTTTTAGAAGATGAAGGAGAAAATCATGAAGATTAGTGTATGCAAAATATTTGAGTTTCACGCCGCACATCACCTCCCTCATTACTCTGGCAAATGTAGAGAGGTTCATGGTCATTCCTACACACTTGAGATTGAGATAAGTGGAGAGGTGGGCGCTTGGACTGGAATGATATGCGACTTCTCTGAGCTTAAAAAGAAAGTTGAGGGTGCTATTATTTTCCATTTAGATCACAAAGATCTGAATATACTGATGGAAAACCCCACCGCCGAAAAAACTGTGGAGCTTATTGTGAGTAGGAAAAATCAGTATGTTCCAGACGGTGCAGAGCTAGAAAGGGTTCGTCTTTACGAGACCCGCACAAGTTTTGCAGAGTGGAGGAGGGAACAACAATGAACAGAGGTAAAACAGACTTTTGCTCAGCTCCTTTATGGGAGGTTTTCACTTCTATAGACGGTGAAGTGAACAATATAGGTCAAGGGGTTTTGAGTAAATTCATAAGAGTAGCAGGATGCAATCTCCACTGCTCTTGGTGTGACACTAAAATAACGCAAACGGTTCCTAAAGAAGCTTCTTGGGAAAACTCTGCAAGTATGATGAGATCTGGTATTATAGGCAGAGACCACGTTCAGAAATACACCATCACAGGGGGCGAGCCGCTTCTTTACCCAGAGTGGGTTAGAGAAGTGGTGAACACTCTAGTAGCTCTGGGTAAGAGCGTGTCTGTAGAAACAAACGGTTCTAGAGTTCTAGTACCAGGATTAGACTGCTGCTGGGTGATAGACGATAAGCCGCCTTCTTCAGGTCATCTGGGTAGTTTTGTATACAGCAATTTGTGTACGATGAGAGAAGGAAGAGACTGGATTAAAATTGTAATAGCAACACAAGAAGATTTAGAATGGGCTATCGAGGAGACTAAATATATAAGTAGCAGGATTGGTAAGGCAAACATCGCTTGGAGCTTATCTGAAACTTGTGAGGTTGAAGCTAAACATATCATTAGCGTTTTACTGGAAGAAAGCCTGCATTATGTTAGAATTAATGCCCAGCTTCATAAGTACTTAGGATTATTGTAAATAAAAATCTAAAGATTTATCTTGCAAACCGCCTAATTGCTTGTTACATTGTAAGTAACTTTTAGGAGGGCAATCTCTTCAGAGAAGAGTCGAGGCAGCAGAAATACAATCCTCATCGCCCTATCCTTACTAACTTCATTACAAGGAGGAATATTATGTTGAGCCCAGAATTCTGCAATGCAACATCCGTTCGGAAAGAGATTGGCGCGCTGAACAAGTGCGGCGTGCTGGCCGAAAAAGTGAAAGCTGTCGGAGTGGCCAAGAAGGAGTTGGTGGAGTCTTTCCTGAAGGCCGTGGAATCGGTTCCCGAGGGCACCGAGGAAGCCAAGAAGATCCCTGCTTCCGTCATCAAGCTCTACAATGAAATCGTTGAAGGTGTTGATCCTTCGCCGGAAGAGCAGGAAAAGCTCAAGGCCGCCAAGACCAAGAAGAAGGACGCCAAGCCCCGCGGCCCCAGCAATGAAGCCAAAGCTCTGGAAATTTTCACCGAATCTTTCAAGGCCGGCCTGGACGACGCAGCAATCAAGGCCAAGATGACCGAGTACTTCAAACCGTACTATGAAGCTCGTGGAAAGGGGGATCAACCGGATTTCATCGAGAAGCGGGTGGGCATCTATACCAACATTGCCAAGAAGCAATACTTTGCCGCCCATCCCGACGAGGCTCCCAAAAAAGAGGAAAAGCCTCCGAAGAAGGAAACTGCCAAAAAGGATGCCGCCAAAGACGAGAAGGCCGCCACCGGCGAAGAGGAAGCGCCCACGGAGGGGTAGAATGGACCGGAGCCTAACTGAGCAATATCTTCAGAAGGCTTTAACTGAGGGGTTGGGGCTTGATATTAAAGACCCCAACCTCTCAGGAACTCCTGGGCGCATCGCTAAGATGTGGACCCAGGAGTTTTTCTCCTCTTTAGAGCATCCTGAAGGTTTCGACAATCTCACTTCCTTTCCTAATGATAGGGAGTATGATCAAATAATCCTATTAGATAAGATCCATTTCGTTTCCATGTGTTCCCATCACTTTCTGCCCTTCGCTGGTATAGCTTGGTTAGGTTATATACCTAAAGGGCAACTCGCTGGAGCTTCAAAGCCTTCACGCCTGATTAACTTTTACTCCAAGAAACCGCAGCTTCAAGAACACCTCTCTCATGAGATTATCGATTGTTTCAATGAAAAGATAGAACCTCAAGGATGCATTGTTGTAATGCGTGGTATCCATGGCTGCATGAGTAATCGAGGGGCCCTCCAGTATAATGGAAGTGGTATGACAACCTCCGCAGTTAGCGGTGTTTTCAGAGATGACAGCAAGGCTAGGTCTGAGGTTATGGACCTAATAAAAATATCCTTAATGATCCACGAATTGTAATCCTTCCATCAGGGGGTCGAAGCATGGATAATAAAATCTACGCTCGAATCATCATTAATTTTCAATTTGAAGCTTTACACTCTTGGCCGGGGTGTTCTCTTTTGGACGTAAGTTTCCTTAAGAACGCCCATCGCCATGTTTTTCATGTAGAGATGAAAAAATTGGTGATGCATGACGATCGAGATATAGAATTTATACACTTCAAAAGAGAGGTTTTGAGGTGGGTGAGAGAGAACTGGGAAGAAAAAGATCTAGAATCTAAATCCTGCGAAATGATCGCTACCCATCTTCTTCTCTTATTTGAATGTGACTATGTAAAAGTAATGGAGGACGGAGAAAATGGAGCAGAAGTCTTCAAGGATCATAATAATTGATCCCACTTCAACAGAGTTTAATCGAGGATCATTTTGTTATTTGCCTTACATCGTTTTTAGTTATTACAAGGATTATTGTGATGCAGAGCTTTGGGAGGACTTCACCGCCGCACAAATTGACAACATCCCTCCTGAAGATGAAGTCTTGGTTGCTCTTTGGAGTTACCCTCAAGTAGACCTCTGCAAGACAATATATCGCTTCTCTGCCTCTAGGAAAATAAAGTTCTTCGGGTATACACCTCTGGTTAAGTGGGCGGGGCTGCCCTTAAAAGTTTTTACTCCCGCTCGTATTAAACAAGGAATCGTAAGTTATGCTAATTATGTATCCCTGGGGGCTTTCTATCATATCCTTTTGTCAGATTGTGATATGCATCTTAATAAATATGATGGCATTGTGTACCCTTTGTTCTCTTCCTACGGGTGCCCTAGGAAATGCACCTTCTGCCCCTCTTGTGTAGCGAGCGAGCATAGAAGACTTTGCATTCATCTAGATGATGTAGAAATTATGCTCAGTACGATGTACAACAGAGGTATTAGGAATATCCATTTCACCGACGAAGACTTTTTTATGATTCACAAAAGAACTCATGAAGTCTTGAAAATTGCCAAAAGAATAGGTGATTTCAATTTTATAGCCCTGGCACATCTAGACACATTAAAAAAGTTTGTGGAGGAGTATGGACCAGAGTGTCTGAAAGAATTTGGAGTTAGATTAGTAGAGTTAGGGTTTGAAACAGCCGATCCTGCTCTAGCTAAGTCCATGAAAAAAGGAAAGTCTCTCCAAGAGTACATCGATGTATACACCGCTGTAAAAGACTACACGGACATTTTCTGGTTGTGTCTAACTTTCTTTCCTGGGGAGACAATTACAACATTGAATGAAACAGGCAAGTTTCTTAGAGAATACGGAAGTAAGCCTGAAGATTTATACGATAGAATCAAAACAAACAGTACTGAAGGAGGACTAGGGCAGTTTTTTCAGCCTTACCCTGGGACTCCTGGATTTGAAGACCTTCCTAGTTTAGGTCATCAAATCGAAGATAGACCTGTTCGCCTCATGCCTAGTTTCCTTCCTGATTCTTTTCTAAACGATGAAATAGAATGGGCATATAAAGACGGATTTCGCAGCACAATACCTGATAAAGTGTGGGAATGGACGGAGGTTTATAATCTACCTACAGGAAAAATAATTAAATTTTTAGCATGGGTGCCCCAAAATGTTCGCCAAGCTATTTTAGATGCGAAGAACAATTGTCATCTTTCCGCAGGCGAGGCAGCAACTTTCATCGCAATCCTAGCGAGACTAGGAATTATCAAAAGTGGGAGGAGATCATGAAAATTATACTTGTTCCTATAGAGCCTTTTGAAGAGAGATATTCTATCCAGTGGTCTCGTTGGTTCAAAGAGAGCATTTCAAATCTAGATATACCATACATAGAAATCTGCCCTGAGCCTCTTAAATCGTATAGAGAGACAGGTGCCTTTTTGGATGTTGTAGGAACCAACTACTTCAAGGCTACCCAACTTCAGATGATTTGTGATCTGATAGATCGTGGTGAGATTGAGAGTGGAGATGTTTTCTTGTTTCACGATCTTTGGTTCCCTGGTATCGAAATGCTCGCTTATATTAGAGACGGCATGGGTATGGATTTCAAAATCACAGGCTGTCTTCATGCAGGAACCTGGGATCCTTGGGATTTTCTAAGCCGAAGAAACATGGGGAGGTGGGGCACTTTACTTGAAGAGTCGTGGTTTAAGTTTATAGATGCTGTTTTTGTAGCCACAGAATTTCACAAAGAGATGATTCAGTCATACTTTGATAGCCCGATACCAAGAATCTACACTACTGGGTTTCCTATTAAAAATGAAGAAGAGCTACCAAATACTGGTAAAAATCAAGTAGTGTTCCCTCACCGTCTAGATAAAGAAAAAAATCCTGATAGATTTGACAAATTAGAAAAAGCTTTCACTTCAGAATACCCTCTACCTAAGGTGACCTTCCTTAAAACCAAAGAAGCATGTACTACAAAGAAAGAATATTATGAGGTGCTGGCTAACTCTGTAGTTTCTGTTTCTTTTGCGAGTCAAGAAACTTGGGGAATCGCAATGATAGAGAGTGTGCTATCTGGTTGTATACCATTTGTTCCTAATGAGCTAAGTTATGGAGAATTGTACCCTAAAGAGTTCAGATACGACTATGATTTTTCAGATGATCACTCTTATTTCCTTCTAGCAAAGAGGATCCATGAGGCTCTTAGGAACACCGAGTACCAAAACATGGTTGAGGATCTGGGTAAAAAATTTATCCTCAAAGGGTCTTTAGCTATACCTAGAATGATAGAAATTATTATGGATTTGTAAAATTTAGCCGCATGTGCCATTACCCCGGCATGAAAGGAGTGGGTTGTGCAATTCATAGAAGACACACAAGGATTAGACCAGGTCATAGAATACTGGCACGGATGGTATTGGTGTAGGTTTGCATTGGGCCAAGCGCTGCTATCAAAAGTTGACCAAATTTGCAAGGAATACCCGGAAGCTGAAACGATTGGCGATTTGCCAGGTGCCATCGGTCTTGAATGCTGTGAAATGCTTGATATAGCGTTTCGGCAACAAGAGATTCTTACGCATGAAAATATTCCAAACCCCGGCACGACCATCAGTTAACCCTACTATGCATTAATAAAGGAGAAACCATGGATACCGGAAAAGGATATTTTGAACAATTTGAATCAATGGAAGCACTGCATGAGGCGAAAACCAGGTTGGAACAGTTAGGAGGCACAGTGCGCGGTGTTTTTACAGTTGGAGAGGAAATTGAGATAAAGGGTTCACACTTCAAGGTGCAGCAGATATGGCCGCGCAAGCTGGTTTTAAAACTGCTTGCGGCAGATCCGCTATAACCGACTCCCCAGCCATCGGACCTAAACCGAAACAGGGTCACGTTATTGTTTTCGCTAACTATTGGTTTCCTGTTCCTGCGACCTGTTTTTCCGGTGAGGTAAAATTTACTTGATAGGGGAATATAATGAGAAAAATTAAAAAATGGAAATTAGCATCTGTTTTATATTTACCGTGGATGTGGCTTTTATTTTTTATCTATCATAGTATATGTGAACCATATAGAATTTTATACTCATGGGAAAGACCTTGGTGGACAGGAACACCATTAATTTTAACTATAGGAATTTTATTGTTTGTTCCTGTAGCGTCAATATTTTCACTCTATGTTAACGATGATTAACCGCTTGGAAAGGAGGACCGACCGTGTTTCACATTCATATTTTAGGAGCCATTGAGAATAAGTGGTTATCTGCGTACAAGGGAAGTGAATACACCAAGCAAGTTTTGGGGGAGTGGTTTGGGTTGCTCAGTCGAGACACTAAGGTTTATATTTGCTACATCAACCATCCCGTATGCCCTGTATGATAAGGAGGACCGACCATGAAATGGAAAGAATTTTACAAGCGGCTTTCAGAGTTTAAAAATGCTGTTCGTAATCACGAGAAAAATCCTTCTTTAGAATCCCTGGATAGGTATAAGTGGGCTTATATTGGAATGAAGCAAGCATTTGAAATATTAAGTAGCGAGGAGGACCGACCGTGACAGATTTAATCGAAAAAATACTTTCTGTTGGAACGATATTCGAAGACGACACACCAGAAAAACCGAGTGTTATCTTTGGACACCCAAGTTCAGAGGAGTGGGTAGATATATTTCTTACTGCAAAGATGCTCGCGAACACTCGCGCCGCCGATCCTGTGCGGGTGGAGGATAGGTTGCCGGAAACAACTGATGCTATTTTGGTATATTCTCAGAGCAGGAAATCATGGTGTCGCGGAAGGCTGGTTGAGTTAAACGTAAATCGTTTCTTTGTTGAAGGGTATTTGGATGACAGAGTAACCCACTGGCAACCAATGCCACCAGCTCCATAAAATTTATCGTTACATGCCTTATTTTTATTGCTATATTGTAGTTAAAACAAAGATTTAGAAGGATTAATAATGGAAATGACCTTGTTTGTAGATTCAGGTGCTCCCAGTCTTTATAATCAATTTATACGCCGAAACAAAGGCGGTACTTATATGGGAAGCTTTCTTGAAGATAGGAAAAACGATGACTTCAGCTGGATCCAAAGCAAGGATTTCCAAACCTACCGAAGGAACTATGCTCTTTTTATCAAGAAAAATCTTCAGTTTATTGATTATTATGCAAATTTTGATGTGATTAATAATGCAGAAGCAACCTGGTCAAATCAGCAATACTACGAGTCTAAAGGATTGAAACCAATACCTGTTTGGCATTATGGAACAGATATGAAGTGGCTGGAAATGTATTTGGAAAAAGGATATGACTATATCGCTATAGGGGGTCTGATACCTAACCCGCCTAGAATCTTGCTTCCTGCATTAGACTCTATATGGGGCTCTCTTCTCACAGACTCTTCAGGAATGCCTAAAGTAAAAGTTCACGGATTTGCTGTAACTTCTACGAGACTAATTGCCCGCTACCCCTGGTTTAGTGTAGATTCCTCTTCTTGGGTAAAATTCGGACAATATGGAGTGATATGTGTCCCTCCTAAAAGAGGGGGAAAGTTTGATTATTCTACCACAGCTCATAATATTTTTGTATCCACAAGATCGCCCTCCCAAGAAATTACAGGAAAGCACTATTACACACTGTCAGGCGCAGAGCAAGCAATGATTGATCAATACTTGGACCTTAAAGGTCATGTGATGGGTAAATCAGAATTTAAAATGGTAGGTTCAGAATACGAACTTAAAGAAGATGAGGTTTTTGTCAGTGGAAGAAAGGGAGATGAGGAAAGAAGGGTGGAGATTATATTAGAGAGAGGCGTATGCAACGATTATAAGCTCAGGGACGAGCTTAATGTTCAATATTATATAGATTTGCAGAACAGTGTTCCGGAATGGCCTTGGGCTTTTCAAATTAATCAGAAGAAAGGATTCTTTGAAATATGAAAAAGTATATCCTTTATGGTGAAGAATAATGAAAGGACACAGGTAATGACCGAGAGAAAGCCCAGAAAAATACCTGAAGAAGAAACTTGGTCGGAGGCTTATAATTGTCATACTTTTATCAAGTCTTCCATTCCGGTAGATGTTAGTTGGGCATCCGTAGGGGGAGGCTACCAAATAAAAGTGTGTGGTCAGCTATGCTCTGAAAAACCTTCAGATGTTGAAGAGGGGAAGATTTTAGCTTTGCTCAAAGCTCGTCGTTTAGCTAAAGCTTCCCTAGATAACCTAAACAAAGAATTAGAAGGTCTGTATAGAAAAGGACCTAAAAGATATATGGAGTTATATAATAAAATGCTCGAAGGAGAGATTAAATGGGAGAAGCAGAGATGAAGTTATTCCTAGCGGGCAACTTCCCTCTGATGAGCAACATCGAGAAGGAAAGAGAGATGAAAGATTATGTTTTTTCCAAAGATGCTCCTTATAATCGCCTAGCCAGTTTTTTCTATACTAAAGGAGCAGCAAACTTGGTAGAGATAAGAAGTGAAGTTTTGGAAGAGACTAAATGAAAGTATTCTTCGCAGCGGTTGGCTACGAGCTAATGGACAGCTTTTTAAACGGAACAAAAGGGCAACATCGAAATATGCTCTTTTCATATTGGGAACTGTCAGGTAGTTCTGGATTTAAACAAAGAAAAATAAACTGGGAGAATATCACAAATGGAACTCAACAGATACGACCTTCAATGGTGCGTGAGGAGACTTCCAAGTAACCTACGAAAGTTAATGAAGAAAGAAGAAATCACAGTAGGTGGAGGGTTCATTAGGTCCTGTATATTTAATGAAAAGCCCAACGATATCGACTTGTTTGTCCCAGATAAAGATTGGGCTAAAGAGCTGGCTTTGTTCCTAAGTGAGTACACTCCTGGGCGTTTAGTGCATACTCCTAATGCCATCACTATCCGTGGCCCGCGCCCGCACGTTCAATTTATCACCAGATGGCTCTACGAAGAACCTCAAGATGTGATTCCTTCCTTCGACTTCACCCTTTGTCAAGCTATCTTCTGGTGGGATCACTATTGCGGAAAATGGAAGTCTCTGGTTTCAGACGAGTTTTATCCTGCTTTAGCGGCTAAGAGGCTGGAGTACACAAACCCAGACAGAAACGAGGATGCCGGAGGCAGCTTATTGAGGGTCCTTAAATACTACCAAAAAGGATTCCGCATCACTATACCTTCTTTCTCTGACGTAATGACCAGATTGATCCGAGATATCGATTTTGATGAAATTAATAGAAATGTGAACAACTTTCCTGGACAGACACGAGAAGAGCGAATTAGTTGGATAATTAGAGGACTGCTCAGGGAGGTAGATCCTAACATTGACCCCGATCACATAGTAGGAGAATAAAATGAGCGACGGCAGGTTCGAAGGCGATAGTATTGAAGAGATTGTTTGTTTAGTAGGTCAACTAAACGACGAGATTTTTAATCAAACTGGCCGTGATCATGGTTGTGCTTATAGACCGTTGGTAGCTCATTTTGACGGTGACGATTGTGCGTCAACCGCCTCAGTTTACTTAATCGACATTTGTATCTGGAACTCCGATTGTAACAATAGAGGATTCGATGAGAGCTTTAATGTATACCAGCCCCTCAAGGAGTTTCTCATTCAAGAAATAAATAGAGTAGTATCTGAATTAAAAGAAATCAAACTTTAAATCTAGGGAGAATAAAAATGATTATGCAAAAGAAAGAGTTCCTTAAAGTGATGCAACTTCTAAAGCCTGGGCTAGCTAAGAAGGACATCATCGAAGAGTTTGTCCATTACCTTTTCACAGGAGATGATGTGATTACATTTAATGATGAAATTTGCATCTCCCACCCCTTCAAAACAGATTTCAAATGCTCCTGCCGTGCTGAAGAGCTTTTCAAAACGGTAAACGGGATCAAAGAGGAAACTTTGGAGGTTGGAATAGCAGAAGCCGGAAACTGCATCGAAATCAAATCTGCAGGCACACGAGCTCGACTTGCTGTGTCTTCCGAAGATAAGGCTTCGCAGCTAATCTCTGTACTCAACTTGGAAGAGGTGTGTAAAAACATGACTCCTCTTCCTAAAGACTTTGTCCGCGCTCTGTACCTTTGCATGTTCTCTGCCTCTAAGGACATGACTAAAGGTATATACACTTGTGTAAAAGTAGATTCAGATTCTGTTTACAGTTCTGACGGAGTGAGGATTAGTAAGTATAACTTAGAAGAGCATACAGACTTGTCCACTCTAATACCTGCCAGAAATATTGAGCATTTAGTTCGTTTTCCAGTGATAGAGTTTCGCCTTACAGACAGCTGGTGTCATTTTAGAACTGAAGAAGGCGTGGTGTTTAGTACTAGGGTGATGGAGGGCGAGTACCCCTCTCTTGATCAGTATTTTACTATTGAGGGAAAGAGAGTGAGGCTTCCTTCAGAGATAAAATCTCTGGTGTCCAGTGTTTCTTTCATGTCTGATGATAAGGTTATCAAAGACAAAACGGTCACTATGGTAATAAGTAGTGGCCAGATAACCTGTAAGGCAGAAAAGAAAGACATAGGTATGGTAGAAAGAGACTTCGATTTTGAATATGCACAAGAAGGGTTTGAGATTCAGATTAATCCTATATTCCTAAACGAAGTCTTGGAAAAAGCTACTATTATGAGAGTGAACAAAAATGCAGCTATGTTCACTTCGGGGACCTTTAACCACATTATTTCTTTGCAATAATGTGCTGAAGCTTATGCAAAAGGACAAAAATCCTTCGTGCTCTAAGCGCGAATTCTGCACGAACTTTATGTAGTCAATGCATTAGTATACATTTGAAAGCTGCCAGCTATGAAATCTTTAATTAGTGGAAAAAGAGGCGGAGGGAATTAAGAAAAGGATAAAAGGGAGGTTCAAAGAATGGTCGATTTTAAAAGAATACTTAGAGAAAGAGGTCTAAAAGCAGAGGCAGATTTCGCTCCTAAATCTCACAGACCAGACTCTCAAGGGGTATGTGTACAATGCGGCTCCGTTTTGGATTTGAGTGATGCCCCTTCAGAATGCCCCGGACCTTACGAGTTTAAATGCACAGGAATCCGAACCAGCTGCATATATCCTGCCTTGGTGCATTCCCGCATAGCAGATCGTAAATTTGTAGAATTAGATTTAGAACTTAGATTCCTGATGGACGAGTGGTGGATTAATATCTTAAATGGGGTTACGGGATTTGAGAGCTGCTCTGTAAAGGATTTTACAACAGGAATGTACCAAGGCAGGAAGGGATGGACCGCCTGTGCAGGAACTACTGGGAGATGGGATTCTCTTTTTGTTCCTTTTAGCGAGTGCAAAAAGATTTTAAAATGGGTTGAGGGGGTGCTTAAACGAATAAACGGAGATGAGGATGAGGAAAAATGAAAGTTTTCCTGGCAGGAGTTCCCGCAGGCAATCAAGCTGTTAGGGAGCATCACTTAAAAGCGATGGGTGCCAATAATCGCCTAACTACCTTTTACTATTTGAGGCAGGCAAAAATAACTATGAAAAAATATAAAGGTCCAGGTAAGGTGGTTCATTGCAAACGGGAACAATTTGATGTTTATATAGGTAGAACAAATACCATGCATCATTACGGAAACCCCTTTGTAGTGGGCACTCACGGAGATGCTTTTAAATGTGTATCTAATTATAGAAGATGGCTAACTACAAATGCATACCCACACTTAGAACCAGAGAGGAAAGCCTGGATACTATCTAGGGTCAAAACCCTCAAAAACAAAAGGCTGGGCTGCTTCTGTACTAAGCCGCCCTGTCACGGATTTATTCTTTTAGAGTTGGCGGAGAAGTCATAATGGCACTTAAAGGTTTTTTCCAAATAGAATCTACTGAACCTAGAAGGAATGCTAATAAAGAGCTTTTGGATAAAAGATATAACCATCCTGGCGATCCGGATTGCTCTAGCTGTGGATTAGATAAAAAAGGATGCAAAAGGCCCAGGATACCTGTAACAGGAAATGGTAGAAGAAACATTCTAGGGATAGCAGAAGCTCCTGGGGCCACCGAAGACACACTAGGGAAGAATTTAGTGGGGGAGGCTGGTCAGTTTCTGGAAAAAAGTCTTAAACCTCTTGGGATTGATCTTCATAGAGACCTTTACTTAATAAATTCTGTAAATTGCCGTCCTCCTGAGAATAGAAAGCCTACAGATCATGAGTGCCTGTGTTGTCGTCCTTTATTGCTTAAAACCATCGAAGAGATAAAACCAGATCATATATGGTTATTTGGAGGAACTTCGGTAAGTACTTACATTAGAGATAGATTCAAAAACACAACAATCAGCAGATGGGTAAATTTACCCTTCCCTGACCCTGAAAATGGAGCTTGGGTTACTGCTCAATATCATCCTTCTTTTGTGATGAGAGGAAAAAACGATAATCTCAGAGCTATAAACCAGATATATCTCAAAAAAGCAGTAGGCCGTCTATCTTGGAATCCTTACGAGTTTCCTGACTTTGACAGTCAGGTTACTATTTTATTAGAATTTAAAAAAATAATCTTCCATCTTAAAAGGATACTTAGAACTAAGCCTTCGATAACTATTGATTATGAATCCACAGGTGTGAAGCCATATAAGATTGGTCATAAGATCTATTGTGTAAGTATAGATGATGGAGATCAAAGCTATGTGATTCCTTTGCAAAGGCCTGGGTATTGGAAAGAGGAAGAATGGTCAGAAATTCATCGTTTATATGTAGAAATTTTGGAAGATCCTAAAATATTAAAAACAGCTCAAGGTAGAAATTTCGAGGACTCCTGGTCATCTGTTGTTTTAGGTGCAGATGTTAAAGGTTGGGATTGGTGCACTATGACAGCCTCACATCTTATAGATAGCAGAGAGAAATTCACAGGTCTGAAATTTCAAGCTTTCTTAAGATTTGGAATAACAGGTTATGAGGAAGAGATTGCACCATATCTGAAGTCGGATAAAGGAGAGGAATTTAACAATATTCATAATGCCCCTCCCGAAAAGCTACATCACTATTGTGGACTAGATACAGTAAATACCAGAGAGCTGAAAAAATGGCAAAAATCCTTTTTTGATAGGCACCCAAAACTCGAAGCTGCCAGACAATTCACGATGGATGGTTTGGAAGCTCTAATGAGTGTGCAAAATGAAGGAATCGTAGCAGACAGGGCTTATTACGACGAGCAAAATGCTTTTCTAGGGGATGAGATAGAAAAATTAACATTACAGATTTATCAGTCTAAGGAGGCAGAAAAGTTTAAAAAGAGAACAGGAAAGTCCTTTAACTATAAATCTTCTCAAGACTTACAAATTCTGTTTTTTGATATTTTAGGGTATACACCAAAAAAGTTCACCAATAAAGATGAAACCAATGCATCGGTAGATGCTGAAGTTGTGAGTTCTATTAATTCACCTATAGCTAAAAAAATTCTTCGTGTAAAGAAGCTCTACAAAGTAAAAAACACCTACTTGGCACAATTCTTCAGGGAAATTACTGAAGAGGGCAAGATACACCCTGTTCAGAATCTTCATATAGCTACCACACATAGAGGATCTCAAGATCATCCTAATTTTCAAAACATACCAGTTCGAGATGAGGAGTCTAAAAAGGTGTGCAGATCTGGTATCGTTGCTTCTTTAGACCCTGAAGAGCCTGTTAGGCTAGGAGAAAAAGATTATGGGTCTCAAGAAGTTAGGATAATTGCTTGTTACTCTGAGGACCCTGTTTTAATAGATTATATTAATGATCCTACTACGAACATGCATCGAGATGAGGCGGCGGCCTTATTTATCCTACCTGAAGAAAGAGTAAGCAAAGATATCAGATTTTATGCCAAAAACTGTTGGGTGTTCCCTCAATTTTATAAAAGCTGGTATGGAAGTTGTGCTAAGGATTTACAAAAGAACGTTATCATTCCTAATTTAAAAACAGCAGACGGTGAAAAGATACAGGACCACCTTAAGTCTAAAGGAATTTATACAGAGCAGTCTTTCGAGAATCATTGTAAAAGGATGGAGAGTGCTTTCTGGGACAAATACAAAGGTGTAAAGAAATGGCAAGATAAAACAATTAAAAAATATCTAGAGCAGGGGTACGTGGGGACTTTCTTTGGTCATAGAAGAACAGGTTTCTTGTCCCCTAACGAGATTGTGAATAGCCCTATTCAGGGCACAGCATTCCACTGTTTGCTTTGGACGTTAAAGAAAGTTAAAGATAGAATTAAGGATTTAGGCTTCCGTAGCCGACCTAACAATCAAATACATGACTCCATTAAAAGCAAAATATATGTTGAAGAGCAAAACGAATATATCCAAATGGTAAAAACAATTGCCGAAGATGAAATCAGAGAGCAAAATGGTTGGTTAATTGTACCACTACTATTAGAAATAGAGTTATGTCCTATAGGAGGAAACTGGTATCAGAAAGAGGAAGTGTTTTTTGAAGGCGGCACATGGGTAAGTAAAAACAAGGACGGTAGCATTAAGAACGTATACGATGAAAATTTCTAAGATGATAATCATAGTAGTAACGCTTAGGGAGGAAGACTTTCTAGATAAGGAGCACACCCTCAAGGTTTGGGAAGCGATAAATAAGAGACTGCCTGAAGTTCCTTGGGAAAGATTTTGGGATCAAAGCAGGATTATAACTGAGTCTATTTTTGAAATTCCTGGCGAGAGGTATACTATACAAATTCCTATGAGATGTTTGTTATTTAAAAAGATAAATTGGACTTGGAAACCAGAATGGAAAAAGAGGAAAGAACTCCTACTAAGGAAAATAAAATGGTAAAGAATGTACCAAACCACCCTCATCCTCCCAGAGTTCCTAAACCTCCTAAACCTAAATATCATTTTGGTAGAAGGGCAAAGAGCAAAGATGAGAAGATGTTAGGTTTGCTTATTCATGATCTTTGCGTTCTTTCCTCCAGAGTAGATCAAGGTGTTCTATCTTCAGAGATTATTGAGGAAGAAGTAGAACGATATGTAGAGGCTTTTAAAAATAGGATGATGGGAAATGAATCTGTTTCTGGCGGGTAATCCTGGTCATGGCAAAGCAGGAACTTACAGAGAGGAATATTTGATAAACAATAAATGTAACAGATTGATTAGTTACTTTTGGTTTGGTGAAGGTAAGGATTTTAATAAATATTTTGAGAGGTGGAAAGATGCCAAAGAAGATACTATTCACAGACACAGAGACTACAGGTGTAGATGAGAAAGATCAGGATGGGTACACACTTCTAGCTCATGAAGTTCACTCTATTATAGAGCTTTCAGGCATTATAGACATAGATGGTAAAATGGTGGACAAATTTCAACTCTATGCCAGGCCTAAAGAGGGCGATCCTGTAAGCGCAGAAGCTTTGAATAAAAATGGAAGAACCAAAGAAGAAATAGCCTCTTTCCCTCCGCAGGTCGAGATGTACAAAAGATTTATTGAGATTTTAGGGAAATGGGTAGACCCTATGGATAAAGAAGATAAATTATGGTTTGTAGCATTCGGGCCCGGAAGGGGGGCAGGGTTTGATAACGAATTCTTAAGGAGTCTATTTGCCGATCAGGGAGATGTGTATTTCGGATCTTGGTTTTGGGTTCCTTATATTGATATTATGCAACTGGCAGGCATTGTTTTGATGGAAAGTGGAGGAAGAGAGCTCATGCCTAATATGAAATTAGCATCTTTGGCTTATCAATTAGGCATACAAACCAAAGAGGAAAACTTTCACGACGGCCTGTATGATAGTAGAATTATGAGGATGATTTATTATAAATTGATGAGCTAAACAAGTATTAAATTTTATCGTTTATTTCCATTAATTTTGTGTTATATTCCTATTAAAATGAAACACTTACAGGAGCAGCTAAATGGACCTTGCAGAGAAATATCGACCTAAGACCTTAGACGAAGTGGTAAACCAGGATCCTGTGGTTAACAGTTTAAAATCTGTATTAGCAAGGCCTTTGGATAAAATACCACATGCCTTCCTTTTTTGCGGCCATCATGGATGTGGTAAAACTACTATAGCTTATATTGTGAAAGACATGATGGGGTGCGGTGATATGAATTTTGAGTATTACAACACCTCAAACACGAGAGGTATAGATACTATTAGAGATTTGGACAAAACATGCAGATTCAAGCCTCTCGTAGCTGAAGGAGAGAAAGTTATAAAGTTTTACATTTTAGATGAGTGTCACGAGCTCACCAAAAATGCACAAAACGCCCTGTTGGCTCTATTAGAGAAGCCTCCGGCTCATGTTTACTTTGCTCTATGTACAACCGATCCTGGACAGTTGTTAGATACAATACGATCCAGATGTCATACCTACACACTTCAATCTTTCAACAGAGTTCGTCTTGTGTATCTCCTCAAAACAATCTGCAATAAGGAAGGAATCGACTACCCAAAAGACATCTACAGAAGAATAGCAGATTCCAGTGAGTACTCTGCTAGAAACGCTTTGAAAATCCTAGATGCTGTGATAGACATCGAAGATGTAGAGGCAGTTCGAGACTCTATCCAAACCGCAGCAGTGGAGCATAAAGAGGTGATTGATATTTGTAGGATAATGCTCGAAAGTCAATATACTTCCTGGTCGGACCTTTGCTCCCTTCTTCGCAGTATAGATGCAAAACCAGAAAAGATTAGGTTAAGCATTCTAGGATATTTAGGATCCGTAGCTATGAACTCAAAATCCTACCCAGGAAAGCTCATTTCTATGTGTTCCCTTTTCTCTGAAAGTGTAATGTACAGCGGGCTGGGCGGTTTAATATCTTTAATAGGGTTGGCATTTAATATAAAGGACGAATAATGAAAGTTTATGAAGATTATGATGAGAGTAAAAATCGAGATCTGGTTCGTGTAGATCTAGATAATTTGGATATAGAACTTAGAAACCATAGTTTGGTCACTTATGATTATGGTGTGTACCTAGCATATGCCAACAAAAATTACTCTGTAGCTAAAGCAAAAGCAGAGAGGAGAAGAAAGGAGTTATCTTCTGAGGTTAGGGCCGATCCTTCAGAGTATGGGTTGTCTCCGCCAAATTTGAAGGATGCAATAGATGAATGGGTTTCTTCAAACAAAGAAGTGATAGAATTGGAAGACGATGTTATCGAGAAAAAACTTATTGTAGATAAGCTCGTTTCGGCTTGCAATTCTCTGCAAACAAAAAGCAATGACATTGGCAGGGGGCTGAAGCTCCTGCTGAGAAATTACTACATGGACAACCCCGTTCCAGACGATGTCAAGAAGCGATTTGAAAGTATGGATTACGAGGAAGTCTATGAGAATTTAGCTAAAATTATGGAGAAAAGGAGGAAAACAAATGAAGTTTAATCGGGAAGACCTGGTAAACCAGCTTAGAGAGAGAGCTCAGGAAAGCTACAAAAGCAAAGATGAAGGAGGTAAATACGGAAAGTATTACCGATCCCCACCACTACCTGAATGGAAATGCTCTGAAGGTGAGCATGTGATTGACATCCTTCCTTTCTTTGCAGGTGAGAACTACCCCACCAAAAGCCATGCAAGTCAAGGAAAACCGGTGGACCCAGGTAAAATTCTTTACTGGCTGGATGTATGGATTCATTCAAAGATCGGCGTAAACGAAGATAACGTGGTTTGCCCTTCTATGAGCTACGGCAAGCGGTGTCCCATCTGTGAAGATGTGGCGGCGGAAAGCAAAAAGCCTGCGAATCTCAAGGACGAAGCTTTCATAAAAGACACCAAGGCAAAGCGCCGGTCTATGTATCTGATCGTTTGCAGGGATAGCGAATCCGAAGAGAACAAGGGCGTGCAGGTCTTCGAGGTAGCTCATTTCTATTTGGAAAAGCACATCTCTGCCCTGGCGAAGAAGCCCTTCGGTGGTGGATTTCGTTTGTTTTCGAATCCTTACAACGGCCAATCTGTTTACTTTTCCAAAAGTGGAACAGGGATGGGGCAGGAATGGTCCGGGTTTCAATTTCTTGATCGCGATTATGCCATCTCGGAAGAGCATCTGGATGTTGCGGCAGCTACTCCTCTGGCAGACTTCCTGATCCTTTTGGGTTACGAAGAGCTTTGGGAGAAATATTACGGAAAGCCCTTCGATGGAAGTTCTGCTAAGAGCCCCTCTGACTCTTCAAATCCTGACTACCAGCCCAAAACTAGGGCTCCCAAAGAGGATCCACCTGAGGAGGCTAAAGAGGCTACGACTAGACCAACTAGGGCTCCGAAAGAGGAACCTGCTAAAGAGGATCCGCCCTCTAGAACTACCAGAGCCCCGAAAGAAGATCCACCCTCTAGAGCCACCAGAGCTCCGAAAGAGGAACCCCCCGAAGAGGAACAACCTGTTCGGAGAACACGGAGACCCCTTCAAGAGGAACCTGCTGAAAAAGAACAGGAGTCTTCAGCCAAATGCCCTGGTGGTGGAGTATTTGGCAGAGACATTGACAAGCTCTCAGGATGCGGACCTTGTGAACTATGGGACGATTGCGCCATAGAAGCACAACGGCTAGAGCAAGAAGGTAAATAACTTTCTTGGGCCCCCTGCCTGAATAGGCGGCGGTAAGCGTGGGGCTGAATCGCTACAAGGGGGCCCAAGTAGTTTAGGAGGAGTCATGGAAGAACCTGTAAGAAGAGCAAGAAGACCTGCTACAGAGCCCTCTGAAGAAGAAATTAAAAAAGCTTCAGATGCTGTGGAGGAAGAGTACGAAGAGGAACCACCTCAACCCTTTTGCTTTAAAGATACAGATGTTGTTTTAAGCACAGGCAGCACCCTCCTCAACTTGGCAGCTTTCGGAGATAGAACTAGGGGCGGCGGTCTCCCTGGTGGTATTATGGTTGAAATCTATAGCCAATCAGGACTAGGCAAAACTGCCTTAGCTTCTGAAATTTGTGGGTGTGCCCAAAGAGATGGAGGCGATATCCGATTTGTAGATCCTGAAGGGAGGCTGGATAGAGCTTATGCTCAAATATATGGAGTGAGTATTCCTAAAGATAAATATGCTCGCCTTCATTTAGTTTCGGATATCATCGAAGATTTTATGGCTTGGGACCCGCCCAATAAAAACGCCATAAATGTGTATGTCACTGATTCTTTGGCAGCCCTCTCCACAAATCTAGAGATGGATAAAGAAGATAAAATGGGCATGAGGAGAGCTAAGGAGCTCAGCACTCTATTCCGCAAAGGATCTATTCAAATTGCCGAGGGCCACAAGCTGATGATTTGTACTAACCAGCTTAGAGAAGGGGACAAAGGTACTTTCACTCCTGGCGGCAAAGCAGTAGGATACTGGGCCTCTATAAGGATAGAATTGACTAGGATAACCCAGTATACTAAAGGCATAGTGAACAAAGATCACGAAATTATGGAGTCTATTACTGTAGGCAGCAAAAACCGATCTGTAGAGCAGGTTATTGGTATCCGAAGTATGGCGAAGATCACTAAGAACTCTTGTGATTCCCCTTTCAGAACCGCACCTGTAGCTCTCGTGTTTAACTATGGCATAGACGATATCCGTGAAAATCTCCAATATGTAAAAGATATGACTGGAAACACATCCTTCCTCTGCCCAGATGGAAAATCCTATGTGAGCCTAAAAGATGCTATCAGATATGTGGAGCAAAATCAGTTAGAGGAAGAGCTCCAAGAAGAGGTAATAGATATTTGGGAAGGAATCAGTAAGGCTTTCAAAGAAAAGACCCCTCGGGAACCTAAAAGAAGATGATTGAAGACCCTATCATAATTATAGATAGCCATGCTGTAGGACATGCAGCCAAACACTCCTACGGGGGCCTTTCATATGGAGGGGAGCCCGTAGGAGTTATTTATGGATTTTTAACCAAGATGCTGTCCTTAGCTCAAAAATTCGATACCAGAAAATTTGTATTTACTTTTGATAGCGGAAAAAGTTACCGCAGAGACATTTATTCTGGCTATAAAATTAAGGACATAGAATATTCTGAAGAAGAAATAGAGAATAACAGAATAGCCAGATACCAATTGGGATTACTAAGAACCCAAGTACTGCCGGAATTGGGGTTCTCTAATATATACATACAAACAGGGCTGGAAGCAGACGATATCATTGCTTCCTGTGTCATACATAATAAAGGAACAAAAATTATTCTTTCGGATGATAGAGATTTATATCAGCTTCTCGGCTACTGTGATATGTTCAAACTCAAAAAGAAAAAGTTGTACACTAAACAGAATTTAAAAGATAGATGGGGATGCACTCCTGAAGAATGGAAAGAGATGAAAATCTACGCAGGGTGTAAAGGAGATAAAGTTCCTAATATCCCTGGTGTTGCTGAAAAAACAGCCTTAAAATATTTACAAGGAAGAGCTTCTGTTAAGGTAGAAACAAAAATCAACTTGTTTCTCAGAGAAAACCCTGACTTCATAGATAGGAACAAAAGCCTAACTTGGTTACCATTTGAAGATACACAAAAAATTAAATTCAAGGAATTTAATAAACTGCAATATATGGATATTTATAGGGTGTGCAATAGATACGGATTCAACTCTTTGATAAATAAAAACTATAACAGAACTTGGGAAAGGTTTTGTTGATATGGCAAAGAAAAAAGCTAAAGGTGGTATCAAAAAAGGAGCCCCTTACGAAAACGAAATGGCTAAAGAGCTAAGCTGGTGGTTCTCCTGGGGAGAAAGATCCGACTTGATAAGAAGGACAAAAGCTTCAGGTGGGTGGGCTACAGAAAGAGACAAAGTAGACCTGCCGGCGGCTTATCAACATGGTGATCTTTCCCCTACCCATCCTAGTATTTACCCTTTTTTCGATTTGTTTCTCGTGGAGGTTAAGAGGGGATATACGGGAATGGACATCCTAAACATAGTAGACCAGCCTCCTGGTTTTAAAGAAGTGTGTCCTCTTATGGATTGGTGGGAAAAAGCGGAAAAGGAGAAGGAAATTAGTAAAAGGTTGCAAACTATGATCCTTTTCAAGAGGGATCGAAGGAAAAAAATGGTAGCTATTTCATCCTCTCTTAAAAACGCTCTTAAGATATATGATCGCGAAGGTATTTTAATCAAAAACAAGATATTTATAATGGATATGGCAGAGTTTTTCTGCCATATAGATCCTGAAGATGTGAGTAATTTGATATCCTTTTTCAGAGGATAGGTTCAAATGCAGATTATACTTTATAATTCGTAAATAATATCTTGCTGCCTTCATAAATAGCTGTTATATTTAGACATAAACAATAAATGAGGAGAACGTTATGAGTTCCGATACAATACATCTGAAAGACTTTTTAGAGGGAGAAGGCAGATTCTCGTCATATAACATTGTGATGGAGAAGCTATCCGAAGCTTTTAACCAAAGCGAAGAGGACCTAGATTATGCTCTCAAAGTTGCAGGTAACTTCGATACCTTAATCATGTTTTGCTCTGCTTCAAGAGATATGAAAATGAATGTGAGAGAGGTAGCAGATTTATCACTTAATACTACAATCCCTCAAATGTATCTGAGAGAGATACGACCAAAAGGAAGGGAAGAAGATGAGAAGCCTAGCGCCAGTGTTGTCAATTTTAGAAGAGATAGGAAGTGTTAGAAGCCGAAAAGAGAAAGAAAGAATTCTCCAAGAAGGTCTAGAATCCGAATGCGGAGAGTACCTAAGAAAAACAATTCTTTATGCTCTAGATGCTTACCGACAGTTCAACGTAACCAAGTTAGATAGCACAATAGTAAATACAGGCATCTCCGGATACCCATCTGTAGATGAAATATTTTTACAATTAGATCTACTGGCTTCTAAAAAAGGAGCAAGCCAAGCTGAAAAAGACGAGTTAAACTTCCTGTGTGGAACAGATAAAGAAACCTTGGAGGTAACAAAAAGAATCATTAACAAAGACCTCCGCTGTGGATTGGGTGTTAAAACCGCAGAGAAGTTTGTTGAAGGCGTTAAAGACTACGGTGTAATGAAGCCCAAAACAGAGAAGAAAAGCCTTCTAAAGGACTTTGATAAGTTTTTGGCGCTAGCTGGAGGATATCATAATATTTGCTGGTCAGACAAAGTGGATGGTGTTAGAGTTTGTGACTGCACCGTTCATGAAGATGGATTAGTAGAATACACTTCTACTAATGGTAAACCCTACCGAAACTTTCATTGTTTCAACCCTGAAGTTATTGATATAGCTAAAACTATACATTTAGAACACGGTGTGCCCTATCCAATAGGATTTGATGGTGAAGTTATCGACTACACCGGAAATTTCCAAAAAGTTGTAACCCAAACACAAAGAGATTACGATGTAAATACCTCTAACCTTAGGCTTCTTATTTGGTCAGTCACCTGTCCTGGACCCTTCCAAAAGAGGTACCAAATGGTTAGAGAGAACTTACCATCTGTTCGCCAAATACTCCGCCAGCAGGACCTTATCGGTCCTAAAGCTAAAACCAATGTTTTCTGTCTGCATCATTATTTTGAACATCATTTAAAAGAATGGAAAGATGTAGAGCTTCTCGCACGGAGAATGATAAATACAGGCGAGGAGGGTGTTGTATTAAAGGTTTCTGATCATGAACACGAGAGAAAAAGGAGCCGCCTCTGGTTTCGTTTGAAAGCTCTTTACCTTGAAGGTGAGGGTGTAGAGGTAGATCTTAAAGTATTGAGAGCAGAAAAAGGTACTGGTAAGTTCTCTGAAATGCTAGGAGCCCTAATTTGCGATTATAACGGTGAGGAAGTCAGAGTAGGCGGGGGATTTAAAGAGTCACAAAGGAAAGAATTTATAGACAATCCTCCTAAATGGATAACTGTAAATGCAGACAGTGAGACAGATGAGAAGTCTCTACGGTTTCCTCAATTTGTTAGAGCTAGGGAGGAGAAATGAGACCAGGACAATATAGAAAAGAGGGAAGAAAAGCTTATCGAGATGGCATTCCTATTGAAGATTGCCCTTTTAAACACGGAATAGAAGATTGGAGAGAGGGCTGGAGGGATGCAGCGATAGAAGAAGAGAGGCTGCACCTCGCCAGAGAAAAAGAAACCTCACCTCCTTATTACACGCTCCTGTATGAGGTAGGCACTGTAGGAGAGCTCTATGAGTTGCTGGAGCAAATAAAAAGGAATCAAGGTGATTAAATATAATCAAGCCATGCACTACTTGAGACAAAATGGATTTCAAGTAGGTGAGGACGCTGAGGAGGGCATACCTGGTGCTCAGGAAGTTATGGATGCCTACTCTTTTCATTACTCCTCACCTGGTGATCCTGGAGGACAGATGCTTCTATGCGTGAAATTAGAGGAGTATCTAAAAACTAAAGAGGCTATAGCATGAATCGTTCTCTAGCACTTAAGAATAAAGAACCGGCTGGTGGTTGTAAAGGTATAATTGCCCGTGCCTCTGCTTCCGAGGGTTTCACAAAGTACAATGATGGTTCAAGGGCTTTCTTCCTCCGTAAGTCCTTACGAATCCTTAAAAAGAAGTCTTGCCCTGGATGCGAGAAATGCGGATGGTTCTATGACTGTGCTCCTGAAGTACATTTAGATGATTTTCCTATCGAAGGATTTGAAGAAATTCAAAACGGGAAGCTGTATCGTATATGGGGAACTGGAGATGAGGACGATTTCTATTTATGTGTGATGCCCTACTCTGAGGAGGACCAGAAATGACTGAAGCTAAAAAAGTTGAGATAATTTATTATCACTTAAGATTGAGTGAAGAGGATGCACGGATTATGATGGGCCTAGTTCAGAACCCCATCATTCACAATGAAGACGAGAGGATTAAAAAGTTCAGAGAAAGAATTTGGACTACCTTAGAAAAGATAGGTTGCAAGCCTTAATAGAGCCCGTGTTTCTCGTGAAGAGTTTCTATTAATGTGTAGCTAACTACAGAAGTATTTAAGAGAGCTAAAGGTTTGAAATGGTAGATTTTTTCAAAGAAATTAAACCAAGACATTCCCATATTTATCCTGCTAAAATGACAGAAATGGGGTTAAGTAGGCATTTCCAGATTCCTATGTTCGATTACAATATGCAGGCGCATGTGAGGATGGGTGTTTTCTTTGAAATGGTATCGGCTTGTTTATTTGGAGGAGTATTAGTGGATTCTGTTGTGAGTGAAAAGAAAGGTATTTATATAGGATGCAAACCAGATGTTAAAAACGGAAAAGACAAAAGGTTTATAGAGTCGAAAGCAGTTAGAATGGGCAATCAATTAAATCTTCTTCATGGACAAGTTAGTGCTTACAAAGCTCTACAAATTGTTTACCCAGGATTTGATATTTATTACTGTATTTGGAGACACTCTGTTAAAGGGATAAAATCTTATTCTGGTTCTCACATGGATCTAAATAAAGAGTTGGCTGAAAAAACCAGGGCAGGTATACTGGTTCCTTTTAGTTTAATAGAGAGGATGTGTTTTGAAGAAGGAAACGAATTGGCCAGATATGTAGATAACAAAGCATGGCCGGATTGTACCAGAATTAAAAGCACAATATTAAATTCTATTCTTTTTAAACCCTCGGAAACACTGGAAAAATATGGCGGAGATTACAAATACACCTACAAACGATATAGAACACCCAGGCTAAAAGTAGACGGGGTATTTGTAGAGTCCTTTCCTATTATCGTTGTGGAAAACAAAAACGATAATTGGAAAGATAACCTTTTAAATACTGTTCCTTTTTGAGGCACAAACCCGGATTGGCTTGCGATGGAAAAAGGTCTAATTTGATGATATTTCATACTTTTGTACACACACATAAGCACTGGAAATGGAAAGTTCGTCAATGGGAGTGTTGCGGGCATATATGGCAGTTGCTACTTAGCAATAAATTTCCAGAGAGATATGGTTGGAGACCTGTTTGCCCTACTTGCAAAAAGATAGGAAAGATATAATGCCTTATTTGAGCAGCTTAACTTTTATCAATATCCAATCTCATAAAGAGACAATCCTACCTCTTTCTGAAGGCTTGAATATAATCAAAGGATCCTCCCACAAAGGTAAATCAGCGCTCATAAGAGGTATCAGATTGTTGCTTTTCAATGAGCCTCTGGCTCCACAAGATAAAATAAAATCTTGGTTTTCTAGAGATAATGAGGAGCTATCCGTAACGGCAGAGTTTTCTGATGGTTCCTACGTGATCCGTACTCATAGCAAATCCTTCAATGGTTACATAGTGGGGAATGAAGATGGGGAGGGGGAGTTCGAAGCTTTAAGAGGTGACGTTCCTGAAGAAGTTAAAAAAGCATTAAATTTAGATAGAATAAACTTCAGAGGCCAACATGATGGTTATTTCATGTTATCTTCTAAATCTGGTGAAGTTGGAAAATTGTTCAATCAGGTGGCTGGTCTGAGCGTAATAGACTTTGTTTTAGGTAACGTCAATTCTATGTCTAGAGAGACAAGCTGGAAGCTAGAATTAGCTAAAAAGGAAGTGGCTAAAGCAAAAGGTAAAATAGAGTCTCTATTATACGCTAGAGAGGTAGAACCTAGGATTAAAGCTTTGGAGAGAAGGATAAACAGATGCTCTGCACTCACAGAGAATTTATCTGTGATGAAATCTGTTAAGAGCAGTATAAATCTCCAAGAGGAAATAATCAAAAGATCTAAAGAAAAAATATCTTTCAAATCCAAACTTCTGCTGCTAAAGTCTAAAATTGAAGAGTTTAAGACCTTAAATGGAGAGTATATATACCTTAAAAGCATAGATAGCACTATCAAAAGAGAAGAAAGAGCACACAAAGAAACCTCAGAGTGGTTGAAAGTAAAAACTAAAGCGGTCAAATTAAGAGCTAAAATCGAAGAGTACAAAACCATCGACGAAAAAAGAAAAGAACTTTCAAACATATACAACAGCATTACTAGTGCAAACTTACTGCAGAATTCGCTGTCAGAACGCTTAGAACAGCTAAAGGAAAAGCGAAAAGCACTACATAAGCAGCTTAATTATTGTCCGCGCTGCGGAGCACACAAGAGTCATTGGGATGATAAACGAGTTTAAAGGTAAATATCGGTTTTTAAGCAACTTTAGCTCTGCTCCTATTAAAGTAGGAAATAGAGAGTACCCTACCGTGGAGCATTATTATCAAGCAATGAAGACTGATTCTTATCTAGAACAAGAATCTATAAGACTTTGCTCGTCTCCGGCTTTAGCTAAAAAACTAGGTAGAGAAGTTAAGATTAGAAAAGACTGGGAAGAGATAAAAATAATTGTAATGCTGAGGGCTTTGAGATTAAAATTTGAAAATCCTACCCTAAGAGAAAAGCTGTTAAGTACAGGAGATCAACTTTTGGTAGAGGGCAACTGGTGGCACGATACTTATTGGGGTAGATGTAGATGTAGGATATGTGAAGGCCATGGAGAGAATAAATTAGGGTGGCTTTTAATGAAAGTAAGAAAGGAGATTAAAAATGGGAAAGAGTAAATTCAAAACAGAAACTCTGGGTCGGAAAAACAATACTAATCCTCTCGATCATATGTTTTCAGATTTTGATAGTATTCGAATCGAAGTTAGGTTCTTTCTCAAAAACCGCCCTCGACCCTACAGAAGGCCCTATCACCGCTCTGTATTCTATATAGGCAGAAAGGTTTCCGTGCTTAGATTTTACGGAATACTATCTGATATGTTTACAGTAAATCGCTTAATCAAGCATTTAAAAAACCTTTTTCCAGATTTTAAAATCCACAAGATAAGTACATTTAGTTTAGCTATATACACCCGAGGTGATAGAAGATGAAAATCGGATGTTTCGGGGATGTTCACATAACAGACAAACGTCCTAAAAACAGAACGGATAAAGACTACCTGAACTCTCTGTATCGCAAGATAGAATGGGCTCGCGTAGAGCCCCTTAAAGAATGCGAATACATTATAATGCCAGGTGATATTTTTGACTCGTTTAAAGCCAGTGATTTCCTAAAGCAGTTCGCTATCCCTCTTTTCCTAAAAATGAAAGTCTTGGCTATCTACGGTCAGCATGACTTACGATTCCATAACTCTAATAAGATGAACACACCATTAAGAGTGCTAGAAGTCGCAAAGGCTGTCACTGTACTAAATGGAAAACCTTTAGAAGTTTGCCCTGGTGTAGAGATATACGGATGCAATTGGGGGGAGGAAATACCTAAAATTGTAGACCCTGAAGCTTTAAATATCCTAGTGATTCACTTGATGGTGATTAAAGATGAAAAGCTTTGGTCAGCACAAGAGGGTCATTCTATGGCTAAAATTCTATTAAGAACTTCTGGCTTTGATCTGATAATTTCTGGCGATAATCATCAGAGATTCACCAGCAATTATAAAGACAAGGCTTTAATCAATATGGGGTCTCTAATGAGATCTAAAATAGACCAAGTAGACCACAAACCTGCTGTAGCCGTTTTTGATACGGAAACTAAAAAAGTAGAAGTGATAGATATCCCTGTGAAGCCTATAAATGAAATCTTTAGGATAGAAGAGGCACAAAAAGAAGCTGATAGGAGTGAGCAATTAGAGTCTTTCATTGAAGGTTTAGAATCCACAGAGGAGATCGAAGGTCTAGATTTCAAAGCGAATGTTGAAGAATGGATAAAAGATAACAAGGAAGAGCAGGATCCTGAGATTATAAAAATCATGGAGGAGGCTTTAGAATGGAAGAAATCGAGCAAGAAATCCAATCTTTAGAAAAAGAGATAGCTAAGGCAGAACGGGACTTAGCTAAATCTGAAGGCGTAATTGAAAGCGAAAAGCTCCGCCTAGAAACTATAGGTGTATCTTATGAAGATTTGGAAGACAAACTATCAGTGATGGGTTCCCAGCTCAAAAAGATTTCCGAGGAAGCACAAAAGGAACTCGAAGAAATAAAAGGTGGATACCAATGGTAGATACTTTAATCTCTTCTTTTAATGAGCTAAAAGAAGCCTGGTCTAAAAAGATGAATACTCTTTCGGACTCCGAGGAAGACCTTAAAAAAGCTGAAGAGGAGAAAATTTCTCTGGAGGAAAGAGATATCAATATAAAAAAAGTAAGGGCCATACTTCAAGATATAGCTTATAAAACACAAAAGAACTTAGAGTTTCATGTATCTTCTTTAGTTACCACCTCTTTGAAGCATGTAGACATAGAGTGGCCGGATTATGAAATAGAATTTGTGAAGAGAAGGAACACAACAGAATGCGATGTGTTCTTCGTAGAAAACGAGAGAAAGCAACATCCCTTAGATGAAGGGGGAGGTGGGGCTTGTGATGTAGCCGCTTTCTCTCAGCTAATAAGCTATTGGACCCTCAAAAAGAATAATCCTATTTTTATCTTGGACGAGCCCTTTAGAAATGTAAGCCCAGATTTACAAGATAGAATATCTGACATGCTAAAAATGCTCTGCAAAAAATTAAAGCTTCAGATTTTGATGGTAAGTCATGCTGAAGATGTAAATATTGCTGCGGACAGAACTTACGTGGCAACCAAAGAAGGAGATGTTTCGGAACTTAAGATTTTAACTAATTAGGAGGTGTGCGATGTCAAAATGGGTAATGTTGATTTTAGTGATTATGATAGGATCTCTGTCTTCTCTGGCTTTTTGTAACGATAGAGATTCCAAATGGGTTACACCCTCTGAGCCGGGATGTAAAGATCAGTATCGATGGTCAATGGACAAAAACAAGGCTGGTCAAGAATTTATGATCATTGATACTGCCCAAGACCTTCTTAAAGAAACTATGGTTTTGGAGAGGATGCAAGATGTGGTTAAAAAGGGCACCAAACTAGGAATCTCTCTATTTGGTAAGTTCTCTAACCATAGTGAAACCCAAAAGGTTCTGATATCTAGGAGGCAGATTCTTGTTTTCAAATACCCTCTGCCAATGACCTGGACCGACTACCAAAAGGATATCATATCCTTGCTCAAGAAACACTTATGTAAATAGGAGGAATTATGACATCCATCGTTTGTTTTTTAGTGAGGGGGTTAGGCCATATTATAGGTGAGGACGGAGGAAAGGCCCACCACAAAGTTAATATTAGATATCCAGGTCTGGTGATACCAGTAAATTCCGAAGGCAGAGAGGCCTACTATCTGCAGTCTATTATACCTGGCTTTATGAAAGACCCCTCCACCATCGCACGATCCTTCAATGTACCTGCTGAGGATATAATTATGAAAGGAGATATAGATCCAGATATGGAAAATTTGTACATCTCATGGAAAGCAGAGCAAATCCGAAAATGGTCGGGTCTTATAATTTCAGGAGGTCCTAAGCGGGCACAGTAGATTCATCTATCAACCCTTTAGAGGCAGCTTTTTGCATCCATTCATTAATTGTCATCACTTGCCTAGATTCAATAAGCTGCCTCTGTTTCCACCCTTTCTTTAAAACATCATTCATAATATCATCTAGCACGTTTGGTCTACCTTTAGCGATATTCCTAAAAGATTTAAGAACCTCCACTCCACCAAAAAGATAATGAGCTAAAAATCTATTTCTAAGAGAATCATCGTAGTTACTACTATATCCTCTTTTTTCACCATGATGGGCGAGACTCCCTTTATTCCAAATCCATTTTTTCTTCCCCAAGACTGCCAGTGTGTAATTCATAAAGTGCTCTCCACCAGAGTAAATTCCGAACTCAGGATTCCACCCTCCTGTAAGATCATAAATAGATTTATGAATCATCATACCACAAGTTGACATACAAGGCACCTCATAAGGAGTATCAGATTCTCTATACCCTGTAAATCTGTAATCAAAGAAAGCCCCTTTATCCAAGAGAAATTTGTAAATAAGTTTATGCGGTTCTAGAACCTTATAGTTAATAGGGAGATGAATAGTTCCATCTAATTCTTCCCAATTTTCTTTATAGTATTTAAACATAGAATAAATAGAGTCTCTGGTAGGAACAACATGAGAATCACAAAAGAGTAGAAATTTTCCAGAGCTTTTACTAATGCCCATCCTTTTAGCGTTCCAATGAGAAAGTTTGGTTTTGTACTCTACATATCTAAGCCAAGAACAAACACCAGCACCTGCTCTGACAGCCTCTCCGGATTTATCCTCAGATCTATCCACATAGCCGTCGGCATAGTTATCTACAGCAATGATCTCAAAATCAACTCTTCCTAACAGCTCCTCTGCTATACTGCGAATTGTAAATATCACTTGAGGATACTCATTCACGAATGGGATTATAATAGATAGTTCTGCCATTTCCTTTAGTCCTTATTTATTGTTTAATTTCACAAGCTTACAGTAAATTTTAAGACGGGCTCTAAGCATGAATTCTGCACGATTTTTAGTGTCTTAATGCATTAGTATGCATTAAATTTATACCTATAAGCGATAACCATATTTATAAGCTACCTTCTTCAATTGAAGGGCTAGCCTTTTGTTTTCAGATTTCAGATCTTCAAAGGTTAATTCCGGATTAAATATTTTTCTTTTAGGGGTAGTGTGAACTTTTTGGCCTAGACTTTGTATTTTTTGATACATTTCTTCAGAATATTTTAGATTCACTCCCTTGCAGAACTTATTTACTTTACCTTTATATTTAAAATCCTCAACCTTAATTGTATAATCAAAATTATAATTCTTTTTACATTCCCTATTCCAAATTATCCACCAAATTAAAACATAAGAAGGAGTTCCTGACAAGTGGTTGTATTGAGGAAAGCCTCTTCTAAAAATATCTAACCCAGATCTTTTTCGGGTTAAATCTATATTATACATCGAAGAGATAACCTTAACAGGATTCCTGACTAGATGAATATACTTCACATCATGACCTGCCATAATTTTATGGGTAGCTCTAGATCTATCTTTTTCACCTAAATACCAAGAACAGATGCCATTTTTGTTGAACCCTTCATGACCCACCTTATAACCTAAAATCTCAAAAACCTTAGTCATATAAAGGGTTCCGCTTCTTCCGCACCCAACCACCACAAACTTTTTAACTTTAGGGTCTTTAGATAGCTTATTTAGATTAGGTATCATCCTCATGGTACCTTACTCATCTCCCTTCTGTATATTTCTTTCTCTTTGTTCATTAAATATCTAATTTCCATATTAGATCTTAAGGTTTCCCCTACTTTATGAGTGATTGGATTATATAAATCTTTAAACCAAAAGTATTTATTCCTCTTGGTAAAGTTCCAAATCCAATCGTCTCCGCAAAAGAACTTTAAAGAGGACGGAATATGTGGTATTTTCTTCACCAAAGAGTTTCTAATCGTAAAAGCCCATCCTTCTCTTTTCTTCATTCCCTTAATCTTAACTTCAGGTGTTACGGTAGATAAAGCGGACTTTGAGGTGACATTAGGGCAAATAACCCCTGCTCTGGATCTTATATTAAAGCATTTTTCTATCTTATAGAAAAATAAAGGTGTGATTTCTATATCATCGTTCAAGATTGAAAGATGATTTCCTTCTTTACACTTTCTAAGTCCATAATTCCAAGCGGGGTTCACTCCTACATTTTTCTTGGGTGTTACTATTTTAACAGGGTATTCATAAGCCCTAGAGAAATTTAAAGCTTTCTCTGAGTTATTAATTACAGTTACCCTATAAGGTAAGGTTTCGTTTTTGTTTATCTGGGACAGAACAGCTAGGACTAGGTCTTCATTCATAGTAGGTATTAGAACTTCTATGCTCATTATATCTTTTCCCAGCAGGTGAAGTGTTGAGGGTTTCCAGACTTACGCCATCCATTTTCTTCCATCCATTTTCTTCCTATATCTTCTAAACAAGGAGGTGCCTCCTGGGGGTGGTAAATTCCAAACCTCCATTGATTTAAATAATCACCCATCCATCTTCCTTTTATTTGTTTCTCAGGATTATGAACAGGATCTATTCTAGCTATAGCCCCTTTAGCAAAAGCTGTCCTGTTTAGAGAAGGATGACCACACCACCCTGCAGCACCTTTATCTGCTTGAGGGCACTCAAAAAACTTACCGTTCCATAAAAAGAAATGCTTCCAATTCTTTAAGTGTTCTGAAGTAGATCTAAATTTACTCAATCTCAGATGAGCTAGAGTTATATTATCCTCCATTATTTCAATCATTTCATTGAAATCTAGTTTTCTTTTTAAGAGCCAATCTTCTTCTAAATGAAATAAATAAGGAGCCCTAGCTAAATTCCATACGGTTAGGAAGGCTTTAGGAAAAAAAGCTCTACTAGGGCGAGTGGCTTTGATCTCTTTGAAATATTTAGAACATACCCTAATAACATCCTTATAGCGGTTATTTTCAGATCCTACAGGGTCTATATTAATTACCAATCTTAGATCACCTGAAAACCCTGAGAATAGGTTTTCAAAAAAAGACTCTAAAGTTCTATCGATTAGCTCTGGTCTCCAGGTGGCGGTCATAGTGACATCTACTTTCATTTCTTCACCTTTTCAAATATTGCTGCATTTTTATGGAAAGCCTCTATTCCTGGCTTAAGAGCCCAAGGACTTAAATACTTTTTGAATAAATTTGTAAGAACAGGTCTGTACTCATATCCTTTATTTCTAAACTTTTCTATCCAGTACTCCAAAGGTTGGCAATTTACATGATAATGGCCCTTTTGACCAGGAGGTGCGGCGGAAAGGATTAGTTTATCAGACAATTTAATCAAATTGTCTACTAAAATATCAGAGTACTCCTTCTCTATATGCTCCATTACTTCTAAGCAAGAGCAGAGGTCCATGCGGAGGAGGCCTTCTAGAGGCTCTCTCAGGTCTCGTATTAGAATATTATCTGTCATTCTAAATTCCCAACAATGAGTGCTGCCTTCAATTCCCCAAGAATAGTGACCTCTGCGGCCCATTTCAAACACCAAATCTCCAGTAGCACACCCTACATCTATATAAGAGAAAATATCTGGGTATAATTTCTCGAAGGCGTCTGCTACATGGAGTGCTCTCCAATTGAACTTATACCTTCTGGTAAAGAAAGCCCGTTTATAAATATCCACCAAAGGCTTCATTGCTATACCTCTCTTTGATAAAATCCAGAGAAGGTGCTGATTCTCCGAAACTAGAAAACAATCTGCCCATCGTAGGAATTAAATAATCCGACCCTGATGTCTTATTATACCAACTGGTGGCTTTGTTACGATCTTTAGGACTGTAATGCTTTAGAATGTCTCTAAACAAACGGGCTACGGAACCGAAATCGTCTTTATTTTTGGGAACGGTACAATACTTTCCATAAGTGATATAAGGAGAATGATAAGCAGGTGTTCCTATGATTAATTGACAGCCGCATCTTAAGGCTTCAATAGGTCCTCTATCGTTTTGGCCTGAAGTGCCTAAATGAACGAACACTTTAGAAGAGTTGAGAATTACATTTAGATCTGATCTAGGAACCATACCAGGCATGTCAACACCAAGGTCTTTGGCTAAACCCAAAATTTTGTTTGTTTGGGTGCTATGACGAACAGCCCCAGGCATTATACATTTAGGAATTTTACCGTATATTTTTTTGTACTCCTCTAGAGCTCGAATTGTTCTCCACTGACCTTTTCTATCGTGTATAAAACTAGCACCTATGCAAAAGTCATATATAGGATTAGATTCTGGTATGAATCTAAATATTTCTTCGTGAACTGGTTTAGAGAAAGGGAACCAGAGTCTGTTTTCTGTATCTATTCTCAGTTCCAAATCTAAATCGTCTAAAATAGCATCCCACCAGGGCCATCTTTGTCTTCCTGTGTTAGCTGCATAAAGAACTAACCAGTGCTTTCCCTTCTTAGAGGCTAACCAATCATGCCAACCTCTAAAGCCCCCTCGAACAAACAAAACATCTCCTTTTCTTAGAACTTTATCTACTTCGGAGATGTGGGGCACTACAAACCCTAAATTACCATTGAGTTTGAATCTTCCGCATCCTCTAGAAGATTCTATTATCAAAAGCATATCTTTAATGAATCCTTTAGCCTTCATTTCTTTTAGCATCCAGTAAAGGCCTTCGGACTCTAAGCCACCGTTGTCTAGATACTTATTTTGGGCAGTAGCTTTGGGATTCCAAGTAGGAATATCATTAGTTCCACCGGTGGTCATAAACAAAAACACTACTCTCATTCTACCCATCCTTTAGATTCTTCAAATAAAGGTTTATACTCTTTAAGGTACAACCTATCCCAATTATACTTTTGACGAATGAAAGATTTAGATCTGATAGATTTATCCGTGAGCATCTGAGAAACAACATCTCTAGCTATCGCAGGATAGTACTCGTCTCCCATTGTATTGTCATAGTTTCGATTAAACGACCCAAAATCAAAAAATAAAGCGTTTCCTCCAGATATCTCTTCGAGCATCTGTAAAGATTTATTTAATACTAAAAGAACACCTCCTGACAGGCAAGCTTCTGGGAGTACCAATCCAAAAGTCTCTTCCCTAGTTAGAAATACAAATAAATTACTTAGAGAGAATAACTCTCTAACCATACGTTTAGGTATGCCTATTTCATATTTTGGAGGGTCAAAATCTGAGGTAAAAACAACTTCTTCATTTGGTATCAGACCTCTGCATTTAGCTTCCCATTTAAACTTTTTTATATCTTCTTTCCTAGTGAGAACCGTGGCCCATTGATTTGCAACCACTAAACAAACAGATAAACCTAGAGACTTAATAGCCCCGAATATCTGCAGAGTCTCTGATAGTCTCTTTGCGGATAATCTATCGCAAGAAGCGGGGTATATTTGAACAACATCCGATTGCATTACTTTAGGATAGGCAGATATAAACTTTCTGGTGGGATCGCTAAAGTCAAACCATGTTCTAGGGTCTTTTATATGATGTATACATCTAGTATCATCAAAAGTACCTCTATATTGTTTAGCTACATGGTTTCTATCGGTATTGTTAGGATATACAATTTTATGATTAGGTCTTAAAATTGAGATTAAATGCCAATCTAAGTTTCTAGAGGGGATACTATGCACCCAATGAAGCCATCTGGTAGAGGGTAGATTAGCAGATGCTTTTCTTACCCCTAAACAATAAGGTAAGAACCATCCTTGAAACATTAAATCATGAGTTATAACAATATCTATTTCATTTTCTTTGATAAAAGATTCTAAAACAACACCTGTTTTAATTGCTTCCTTTTGGTGCTCTTCTGTGATTTGTGAACAGCTGGAGTAATCTCTTAGATGGAAAAAAGGAAGGATTTTATGCGAGTCTATATCCTCACCGTGGTAGTTCTCATTTACTACGAGAAACACTTCGTGACCATAAGAGGATAACATTTCTATTTGATCGGAAACAATGCCTGTTAAGGAATTACCAGGATTAAACTCCATGAAATTTGTTAAGATTGCTATTTTTTCTTTCATAAGGCCCTCAAGGCTAATGATTGTTTTAGCAGTTTGCTTAGAGCCCTTTTTAAGACGGGCTCTAAGCATGAATTCTGCACGATCTTTTTGCTACTAATGCACTTGTATGCAGCTAAATTATACCTCTTTGTTCAAGAAAGGCTCCGAAGCTTTCCTGCGTCTAACTTCAGAGATGGCTAGCTGCATCTCTTCACTTTCAATGAGAGAAGGAAGATCCTCAATCTTCACTTCGATGCCGTCACCCAAAAAGTAAGAGATCAAATCGGCTGTAGCGATCAAAGCACCAGCTACTGCCAACGATGCCTCCGCCCCCAACTCTATTTTTTCCGCTACACTCGTCATTTTGTCACCTCCCGTTAAAGAGTTTATTTGGTGGTGATGATAATAGTCATCGCTTTTTGAATCAATTTGTTTCTCATCATCCTCCATTCTTCAGAACTTGCTCCGGCGGCTACAGCGTCCGTGGTGTCGATGGCAAGCTTCCAGTCTTTCAAGATAACACTTGCATCATCTAGAATTTTATTTACTTCGGTTACCCACTTGATTACTGTAGGATCGTTATAGGTAGCTTCCGGTAAAATCTCTAGCTGCTCTGCTACCCTGTTGTTAGCTTCCTTAAGAAAAGCAGTAGCTTCCAGATAAACCCCTTTGTTCACATCTAAAGCAGTACCACCCTGCTCCGCAATCTGCTGTGGAATGGTTTTATTAACACCACTACAACTTATAAAAAGCAGAGGTGCTGCAATAAATACAACAATACACAAGGCATGTACAAGATAAATAAGAGATATCGAAGAGGATCCTTCTTGAGATTTTTTATATAGCTCTTTTCCTTTAGACCACGCAGCCGCCACCCCTGCTATCAAAATACCAAAATTTGATAGGAACTGGGTTGCTGAATCTATCAGCGTTTTTTGGTCCTCTTCACTAACCTCGATGTTGAGAGCTTTTAAGAGCAGAGACACTACTGCCAATAGAACAATCCCCACCCTTCCCTGAGCCAAGCTTTTAAGTAAACTATCGGTTTTCATAGCTCCTCCTTTACGCCGGGGATAACCCGGGAATTTTGATTTTATGCGGAGCGGTCAACAGCTTCCGCGCATTCTTTGGATCAGCCCATGATTTGGTTCGGTCGAGAACAAAGCGATAGGTGTGTGCTCTGCATTCCCACGCCCCGTCGTCTATCATAAGCCGTTCAATGACTTTGTTCGATGCGAACCGGCACCCCATGGGGATATAGCCACCGCGCATTAACGCTGCCAGCGCATCATGGGCATGCCCCCCCCGCCCATTGGTGTTCGTATCAATCGTCGGGCCGCTGCAGCCGTCCCATGCAAAGTATTTTCCGACCCACATCCAGCTGTCTGTGCGCAAAATGATCAGTTCTGTAACAATGGTTTTAGGCGGGAAAATGCCTGTGAAGTACACCATGTCGTTGCGTGATTGGTACTTGAAGCCATCGACGTAGAACAGCTGCGGGGTTTCAACCATGTCGGTGCTGGCCGCCGAAATAAAGTCGTTCCGTTTCATGACTCGAATTCCTTTTTATCTTACTATCTCGAAATGACCGTAATCACGCAGTTTGCCGACCTCGTTTTTGAAATTCCAATCGCCATCCCAATCACCCCCCCAGCGCAAGCGGAAGTTGTAGCATTTGGCTATTCCACGCAACACGCCGCCCAGTGCTATGAAGCGATCGATATCTTTCCAGTCAACGGGGTAGGGCGCCACGTCGATGGCATCCGACGGCCATTTATTGTGCTTCGATTGTCCGGCCTTGGCCCTGCTTTTACCTTCTGAATAGAGCTGGTCCTGGATGATGTTGTTGCGATACCCGCAAATCACGGTGAAATCGATCAGATCGATGGCCAAATGGGTGAGGGTAATAATTTCTCCGCAGCAAGTCGAAATTTTGTCTTTTGATGCACGGCTCAGAATAGGCATATCTGCACCTCCATGGCGGCCTTCATTTTCCGAATATGTGTTCGATTCCTTTCCTAAACACGAACACAACACCACCCGCTAACGACAGACAAATAAAAGTAACGATCACGAGGCCTATCTTTTCGCCGCGCTTTTTGTACCTCGAAAGAAACTTAAGGTCCTCTCGTATAACCTCCACTCCGGCTGAATGTGACCCGTTGCCAACATCGCGGACCATCCCCATGAAATGCCCCATTTCAAGCTGTGCATCATGTGTGAGCCCGCACATGCAACTTTCTCTCATCTCTTCTTTAATAGCAGCTTTAACAACTCTTTTGAGATCTTCCTCAGTGATATTCATTATCGCTCCCGCCTGCACTCCATGACCAGCCTAGTTATTAATCTCCACCTGTGCGGATACCTAACCCACTAACGCCGGTAATGACCGTTGATTCTGTATATGTGACCGTGATTTGGTCCGTTCCTGTGTTGGAGGATGAGTCCGTGGCTGTTACTGTTATTGCGTTTTCGCCGTCAGATAAAACTATATCCGATATAGTCCAAGAAGTCGTTCCAGAGGCAGACCCAGAGGTCGGTTCGCACGTTGGACAAGCCCATGTTACCGATGAAACCGATACGTTATCAGAAGATGTTCCACCTAAACTAACAGTGCTATCATACCCATTGTCGTAGGTTGCGCTTGAGGTTGGAGACGTTATTGTTACTATCGGGTCTGTTGTGTCTTCACCTTCTGACCGAGCACCTATAGGGCTTGTGCTAACAACAACATCATCAAAATAAAATGATGTAACTGTGCTGGAAGACGGATTCATGTACCGCCAACCGGATATTCTAATGTCGCTGAGTTCGGCCGTAAACCCAGGTATGTTCTGGTCGATCATTACTGCATTTTCGTTGATCCATATAGAAAAGAGGTTATTTTGGTTATCCAGCATAAACTCAACCAACACCCACTCCTCGGTATGCTCAGTCCAGTCAAATGCAGTCCTGCCGCCATTTACGGAATATCGGTAATCCCCTCCGTTGGTGGCCACAGCAAGGTACTTTCCTCCGTCGCACCCTGAGTAGTTGTATTGGCAATTGATGAAATCTATAATTCCACCAGCCGCGAAATATGAATTTAAAAATATAAGATGGGTAGATGTCCACTCTGTCCCCGGTACAACATAAAGATAAAACCTTAGATATATTTTATTGTGTGCAGATCCAAGGCTGTAAAGTATGTCGCATCCCGGCCCCTCCGTTCCAACACCATAGCTTGTACATTTAAGCGAGCTTGTCCCAGAATTTTTTATACTTGTCTGTATTTCATTAAGCGATGACATAGCGGTATCATTTGGTGTAAATCCATGCCAAGGCGAACACCGCGAATCGGAAGAACAGGCACCGTCGTCTGGGCGGGCACAACTTGAACACCTCGGGTAAGGCCAATCTTCTGCCGGTGGTGAATCCTGATCCCAATCCTCACAAAGCAGCCACCCCGTACCTCCCTCGGAGCAATTGTCATACGCCCAAAGATTGGAGCATAAAAGAAGTACTGCTAAAATAATGATAAACTTTTTCATCAGTTCATCTCCGCTATTACAGATATATTGTACCCAGAGGAAACTTCTGTTGCCGAAGATGGATCAAAATTGGACAGAGTGGCACCGCCACTCATTGCTATGTACCAGTAATTACCTCCGCTTGTCCATCCACTCGAATGAATATCAAAGTCTGTGTCAGAGCCGTCAACAACACAGCCGATGGCATAATTCTTAGCTGATTCCAGGCACACCGTATCGTCTAAGGTAACAACAATAGCTTGACCCTGTGTATTGTTTCCCTCTCCTGTATTTGGGCCGTCTGCTAGCAGGGTGGCAGTTGAGGCGTTTTCGATTTCCCAAATACCGCAATTGATATAATTCCCAGAATCAAGCATGCGCATGTTTACGGTTATTTGGTTAACAGTACCATCAGAAGATGTGTCCGTTGTGTAAACGTCAAAAATCAATACATCTTCTGAGTCAACCTGCCTATTGCCATCTGTTGTATTTAATCCAAGACCGGCAGATACACCACCAGCGCAGGATGGCGCACCACTCGCCACCGATTGGCCTTCCCGCGTGTCAGTAGCATTTTGGCCTTCCCATGTATCTGTCCCAGATTGGCCTTCAAACGTATCTACATCGGCAAAAACGAATGCGGCAAAAAGGAGTATTAATAATATAGTTAGTAATTTTTTCATTACTCAACCTCTTGATATGGCCGTGAGAAGTCAAAGTATATTTCGGAATCAGACAAGGCCCATCCAATTATTTGAACAGCAGAGTTGGATGTAGACGGGGCTGTCTGGGTTAGGCCTCCTGCTGTTTCTGAAAGATAAACAAAACCACCTGGAGTAAGCCCTGTCCATCCTTCATTTCTCACAACACCTTTAACGAGAATCTTTGCTTCATTCCCGTCTGTACAGGCAGCCACAGATAGTCCAAATGCAGGAAATTCTCCTGCTGCATCAGCATCTGCCTGATGCCAAGGATCTGCATCATTTTGTATCGAAACTAAATCCCACTGTGTGAGGTTCTCACCGCAGTTTCTGCCGGTGATAGTAATGCCATTGAATTCATCATCATCCATTCCATCGGCATCCGCCATTATTTCCACATCTGAATCATCATCTAGTGTAACCCCTTTCACCGCTAAAGTGATAGCTGCTGATTCTGATCCAGAGTTAGCTACGGTAACATCACTATTACCAGAATCTGCTATAGTAGCTACATAGTTACCAGTAGTATCTGTTCCCATTGCTACGGCATTTGCCGAAATGCTACCATCCGACTCTAAATCGGCAGCATCCTCCCACTCAATACTCGCATCTGTATCGTCTAGATTAGCTGAGGCAAGACCAACGGCCGCAGCAGTTGGTGCTCCATTATCTCCTAGATAGGTTATATTATCCCAGTTAATATGTTCGTTATCTATAGAATCAGTATTATAATTATCTGAATCTATAACATCGGCACCATTGAAATCTGTAAATGCCGTTGTTCCGTCGAGTATATTTGAAAACTGAGTTTGAATGTTACCAGTAAGATTATCTAAATAACCTATCTCTGTTGCTGTTATAGCGGAAGCGGAAGGTTCTCCATCGGCATCTGAAACAATAGCTCTGCTTCCTGTTACAGTTACACCCTCAATTGTACCATCACCTGTCCAAACTCCCCACTGATGGTTAGAAGGGGTTCCTACTTTGGATACATCGCCTCCTCCCATTCCTCCTACATAATCTATAACTGCGGCACAAGTTGGGATGGTAGTATCATTATCGTTGCTTCCTATTCCTTCAGATTCGATAACCAGCGCGGCGGCTGCGATGTCTCCTATTACAATGTCGCCTACTTGAACAGCGGAGCCACCAACGTAAATAGATTTAGTTGTTTCCCACCTATCATCAGATTCATCAAAACGTAGTATTTCTGTTCTGGTTCCTCCTTGAATAGTGGTTATCCAAAAATCCGCATCTTCTGAGTCTTCTGTTGTGGTTTCAAAATTACCATAGATCCTGAAAGTTTCTTTATCAGCATCCTCAGACCCCTCCCCATCGCTATCTAATAAAGAAATAAAAGGGTCAGATGCTGCGTTAAATCCCTCTACTAGGGATTGAGCTATTAAATTATCATCCGTATCGTCTCCGTTTAAGCGGTCAGGGTCTATATCATTAGAATCTGAATCCTCTTTATTACCAAGAGCTGTAGCTACAGCACCGGAACTAGGCACAGTGCTCGCTGTGCCTCCATCTGAAAGATCAGTATCTACAGGAAGTCTAGCATACTCCAAAGTACCTGAAGAGAAAAAAGCTGTGGCAGAATCTCCAGCATTAGCTGTGGTGGCGGTGGTTGCTAAATCTACCGTGATGTCGTTTGGAACTTGACTATCGGTTACAGCACCCTGGAGATTAGATAAAGTTAAAACACCTTCTAAAGCAGTTTGGAATCCTGCTATTGCTGCCATTGCAGCATAGTCCGCAGCGGTCACCAGAGACAGTCCATTTGCACTAACCACATTTTCTGCAGATAGACCAGCCTCGATCTCGCTTGTCAAATAGGAAGCATCTGTAGGAGCTCCTGAAGTACTCGGCCATGAGTCGTCTATGGCTTTAAAAAGCTCGTCTATGGTGTCATCGTCTGCATCTCCGTAGTTATTATAGGTATTTCCTGCGGACAGGTCCGTAAAGGCAGTGTCTCCTATAGCTGCTCCTACTCCTATAGAAGTTACACCTGTTTGTAAAATGCTAATAGCACCTGAGATTTGAACTGCTTCTATTCTGCTATCACCAACGCCGTCGTAAATGAGCATTTGGGCATTGTTCATTCCTGTGATTTCAGCAGTTACACCATCTAAAGTAGTATCGCTACCACCAGCCCCCTCCACTGCTGTCTCTAAAGCTTGCAGAGCTGCTTTGATGGTTACATTGTCATTGATTGTGGTTCCGGTGAACTCTCCGAGGTGTTGCGCTCCATCAGCAACACCAGAAAGTGTAATAAGATCATCAACAGACATGGCTGCCTGGACGGCTGAAGCATCTGCCATACCTAATAAATTTGAAGCATAGGCTCCTAGAGAAAGGGAACTCTCAAGGCTTGCGGCAGAGTTAATACCTAATGTAGCTAGCATTGTAGCAGCATTGGCATCGTCCAATAAAGTTTCTGCAAAGGCAGATATACTGGTATTGTCAAGCATTGCGAGCGTGATAGATCCGGCCTCAACACCGTCAGGAAGGCCGTCGAAATCAGGATCATGCTGAGCCAAGTAATCTCGTATATCGTCCTTAGAATAGGAATGAGTCTCGTCACCATTTCCACCGTCAGCTATTGTAGCGTCCACAACCTCGGTAGTTCCCGTTCCGCAAAGACCAGGTTCTATCGTTTTTGTGGCCCAGTTAATAACCCAACAATAACCATCCTCACCTGCTATTGGAGTCTGGAAGGTGAATCCCTTTACTGGGTTTGGAGAGGTGCCTTGCATTGCACCACAAAATGCAGTGGTGGGTATTAGAATAAATAATAGAATAAATAATAGAAAAACTATCCAGAGTCTTTTCATTTTTTCCACCTAGTCCATATATATAATTTCTAAGGTGTCGCTGGCGGAATCCGCGATAGCATAAAATATTGTTTTTCCTGGATATGCTACTATCGCTAAACTCATATTGAAATCCACCAACATATACGCGCTGGGATTGGATTGTGTAGCCAAGCGCCAAGAATTCCCTGACCTAGTTTTTATGTAGATAGACTTACAATAGACTTCAGGAGGTAATGTGATTGCTACATATGAAGCTGAGGTTATAGAAACATTTTGAACTCTGATTACAGAGCTAACTGCTTGGATCGCACTACCTTGAACATCTCTAGGTAGTGGTTTAGATGTTGCACCATAAATAACTAATGGTGCCGCAAAAGTAACAAACAACAACAATACCAAAATCAAAAGTTTTTTAAGGGTAATCATTTTACACCTCCTTATACCATACATAGTATATCCGCCTTGCTTTTTCAACAATAAAGTTTTAAAATCTACTTCTCAGATAAAGCTTTTTGGAGTTTTTTAATTTCCTCTCTGAGAACTCGATTTTCAGACTCCAGAGTAGACACCGCCTCGGTTGCCATCGCGAGCTCCCTGGCGTATCTCCCTAGCCATTGATCGTATTTAGAAATATCCACATACTGAACAGGTGATTTATTTTCGGGCATTCCTAATCTCCTCTTCTAAACTTATAATTTTGATGTTTAAAAATTCTATTGCAGAGGCTAAATCTTGACAGAACACATCTGTAGCTCTGTGGGCACCAAAGGACAAGCCTATAGCAGATTTCAATGCAAAATAAGGTTTACCATCAGGATCTAACAAAGTTTCCTTAGTTTTCTTATTTTTAGTTGTAAACCAATCAGGAAGAGAATTATCATCTATAATACGAAACCCTGTTCTTTCATCATATTCTGAAGAAGGTCTTATAGAACTTATCACAGATAAGTCATCTATATGTTCTATCAACCCATTAGTCTTTCTCCTCTCGTCCAAATAAGGGATATCTGCAACATTTTGAAAATCATCTGCATAAATATCATCTGCAGCTTTGGCGGCGGTGAACACATCTAAAACTTTATGAGATGAAGGCCAAATTTCCTCACTCCCGTCTGCCAACTTATAAAAATCTATTTGTAGGCCACCATCCCCGGCGACATGGTTTCTTAAATCTATTCTAAATCTAGAATACGAATCGTTTTGTAAAATCTCTAGAGAAGCAGATTGCGTACCGTAATCTTCATCTAAAAGATCTAATGTTATATTGCTCCTTGCTGCCATAAAAGCAGTAGAGAATCTGTTTCCTAAATAAAAACCATTACCCATCATTAGTTGAGTTACATTATCTGCCTCCGGCTCTAAAATAAAACGATTGCCGTCTGTATCTGCCCCCATAATTGTAGAGTAAGAGGTTCCATTGAAAAGAATTTTTCCGGGGTCACTATCATTTCCTTCCAATGTTATATCCGCCCCATCTGCGATTACTAAGCCTTCAGGTTGATTAACCGTTAAAACTGCATTATCTAAATCAAAAGACAAATTTCCGTTTGTGGACTCCAAAACTCCTGAAATCAGCTTATCTGCAGACAGATATTTTACATGTTGATCTAAAACAGATAAATTCTTTATATAAGCTGAACCTATTACCTGATTAGCAGTGGCCGTCCAGGCCATAGTGTGTGTTCCACTATTATTGGTAGCAATTATAAAGTCCCCTTCATCTAGTGAAGGTTCTGTGGCGGCCGCAGAATAACTACTGTCTCCGTTATTCCACCAAACATAAGCTAAGTTAGTATTTCCTGCGGCAATTGTATATTCTGTACCATTATAATAAAGTTTGTGCTCTGTCCAAGAAATATAACCTGCAGACGGGTCATCGTCTGCCCAAGCATCGTCTACTAATACAGGTATTTCGGTGAAAGCACCACTCAGCTGAGCTATGTCTGAAATTGCGGTGGAGGGTAGGTAAATAGAACCTGTGGTGTCGTTATCATCTGCAGCACTACTCTCATTTCCAAAAGTATCTACCGCTTTAACTTCAAAATAAAGGTCGGCTCCAGAAGGATAACTCTCAGCCTGTGAGTCCGTTAAAAAAACAAATGCCCTTCTATCGTATTTATCATTTTCTATCCAACTTCCCCACCCTTCAGATTCTACTTGGAATCTGTACTCATAATGATCAAGGTCTCTTTCTGATCCTAAATTCCATTGGTATGCTAAACCATTCATATAAGGTGTAGAAGATAAACCATCAGGAGTGGCGGGTGCGGCATTTGTGAAAGTTACCACAGAAGATACAGATTCATCTAAGCTTCCCATCTCCACCGCTGCTATTCTAACTTTAACAGAGTTGGAAGGGGCACCGCTGTTATCTGAAACATTTTGCTCGTATGTATAAACATAATTATTTACAAAGGAGTCTACCTTTTTAGGAACTTCTATACTACGCAGAACTGCTGTTTCCCCAGAATTTAAAAACTCTAATCTCACATGAGATAATGTTATGATCTCAGGTTCAGTCCAAGAAATATCTAGATCTCTACTAGCCCAGGTTTGATTGCCTGTATCTGTGCATTCTATGTCTGTTACGGCTTCAATTCCATCGCCTTCGATCGTTACTGTTTCAGAACTTGTCCAATCAGAAAGCATTCCATAAACGCTTTCTGATCTGGCTTGAACTTCATAAGTAGATCCAACCTGCACCTCATTTATAGATGCTATAGGATCCTCAGAAGAGGCATAAACAATCTTCCATTCTGTATAGGTATTTTCTTCTCTGAATCGTACATGATACCTTTTTATTTGGACACCTGGAGGAGACGGAGGTATCAAAGTTACTACTATTCCATAACTCACCGTATTACCTGAAAACTCTACCACTCTAATTCCACTCTCTGCACTACTTATAGCAGGAGCAGAAGGTCGAACCCTAGTCGGATCATAAGGAACCGTAACATGACTATCAAATTCTGGAGTTTCACCTTGGTCAGCATCATGAACTTCCGGAGCATAGTCCAAACAAATTAATTTAGCAGTGAGTTGGTGCCCTGGTTCTATACCATTTACAATTAGATCTATAGCCTCCTCATCTGCTTCGCCGAACAAGCATAAAGCTCCTATATCTGGTGCATTAGCTATTGTTAGAGAAGAGGACACGAATACAGTGGAGGAGGACCCTTCTATAGTTGTAAGCTCTATAGATACAGAGGTCCCGTCCATCTGACGAACTCTTAGACCGTAGGAAGTCCCTGAAGCCATAGTCCATACTTCATCTACGGTTATACTGGTTACATAAGTTCCATCATCTGTATAAGATTTTACCCTACCTGAACCTAAACCCACGCTTATAATTTTATGATTGAATTTAATCCTATCTCCTCTGGTGCAGTCTAACTGCTCTGCATCACAAAAGAAGGTGTGAGTTTCAGGTCTTAACCTTACAACAGCTAAAAAATATCTGGCTTGTGCCCAGGCTAATTCTACATTTGTTATACCAGGTAATTCTAGCTCTTCAAATAAAGTAGCATTAGCGGAGGTATATCCATCGTCATATACTATTACTTCATCTTCGATATATCCTTTTTCTTCATTTTGTAATCTAACTCTATAAGCATGTGCTTTATTTACAAAAATCTTATTATAGCTATAATCCCAAGTATTCCTCTCTGTAAAATGCTGAGCAATATTGGATTGAGTTTTATCCATTATCACGGAGTGCTTGCCATCTATATAACCTGGTGAAGCCCTCCCTGCAGAAGCTATCATTTTTAATAGCTCTTCTACACTGGATTTAAAATCTACATAAAGATTAAATTCCCAACCGTTAATTCTACATCTATCATGCCATGCTTCTAAAGTATCTATATCTATTTCGTTGTCTGCTTTCGCTTTCTTATTAGCAGGCCCTTGTAAAACATGGCGATAAAGAGAAGCAGGGTTATTCGTTGGTGCTAGAGCCCATGTTTCTTCTTCATAATCATAATCTAAACAGATGGTAGTGGCGATACAATTAAATTGGTCGATTACACCATTTAATTTCTCGGTGGCAGTTATTTTCAAATCTACATGAGCGATGTATGTTTCGAGTATACTTTCGCCAGCTTGGTATGATTTTAAAGTTGTCCAGGTTACTTCATCGAACACCCTATCGTTTGTTGTATCAGATGTAAGCCTTCTAATTCTAACATCATATTGTCCTTCTACTACAGGGAATGAAAACGTTCTAAACACAGCCTCGGAGGTATGACCTGTAACACTTAAATCCGAATCTATAGCTAAGGTTCCAGAGGCTACATATACTGTATATGTGGTAGGAGAAAAGGTTAATAAACCACCTGTAACTTGAAATCCCATAGATTGCACAGCGGAGGATCTTATATCTTCATTATAATCTAGGGCACCTCCATTATTAAGATCCCAGCCAATTACTGCTAAACCGTAAGCCCAAGAAGGAACTATAGGTTCTTGATCAAAACCACTAGGAACAAAATTTATATCTCCAGATAGTTTGTTCATTACAACAGTGTAATAAACTTGCCAATACTGAGGAGCTCCTATTACATTACCACCAGACTGCCATTCTGGTGTTATTTCTACATTTCTAGATTCAAAGTAGGTTCCACCACCTGACACACCTACCCAATCATCTTCCCCTGTGGGCGAGTATTGGAGTTCTAAATTAACTGTTCTAGTAGATTTAGACCCGTCATCTTCAATTTCACACAAACCACGCAAAAAGGTTAGATCCACACATATTGCCACAGTATTTAACTGAGTTGTATGCAATACCCAACCATCAGCATTAGAAATTAAATCTGATAAGCTATCTGGATAAACATCGCCAGGTATAATATCGGAATAAGTGGTTTCCTCGTTTCCATAATAAAAAGAATATAAAAGCTCTTCTTCGGAGGCAATATTAGTAAGCTCTGTCTCTCCTATTTTGAAATCACTTAACTCACAAGGACCTTTTTGGATTAGAAAAGAACTGAACAAAACTTGTTTTGTTCCTTCAGATTCAGTATAAGGAAGAGCAGCATAAGGTGGAACAATTCTTACTGTACCTAGTACAGAAGGGATCACTCCATATAGATTTAAACTATTTCTAGCGGCAGATATTCCATAGGAGTTGGAAGATTTGTAAGTATTGGTGGGACTCATATCCGATGGTGGGGGAACCAACGAATTTAAAGCTAAAAGTCCTAAAGTAGATAAAGCTCCGAAAGCTAGAGCGAAAGCTAAAGAACCACCTATATAAGGTGTGAGAGGAGCTGCCACATATGGTGCGACAACATAAGCAATCACTAAAACAATCACTGTAAGCACCGTGATCATTGTAGAGTCACTATCGCCCCCTGAAGGAACAGCTCTCAACATCACTATATCTGTTCTATGAGGAAAGGTTGTAGCCCAATCCTCTTTTTTGATCACCTCGTTATTTAATGTTACTATAATATCAACATAAGAGGGAAAGTTCGAAGCTCGCACTATATCTAAGATTGTGCAACCTTCTGAAACTCTAACCTCAGACTTTCGGAAAGAAAAAGGGTTGCTCCTGACTAGAGCTTTAACTTCTTTTTCGATATCTATAATATCCGACAATCCTATTTCTCCATTTAATATCGTTTACTCTTCCTATAACAGAACTTACACCTTTCCTACAATGAAAGAACTTTTTGTTTCCTAAAAACAAACCACAATGCATTTCATGATTATCTATTCTCAATAAAACCACATCAAAAGGTTTAGGTTTTTCTATTTTATCCCAAAGAGGTTTGTTAGACTTTATTAAAGATTCTATTTCTTCAAGATCGGAGGTGTTTTGATAGTCTTCTATATACAAAGGTAGCTCTGTATTTAATAAATCTTTATAAATGAAATAAACGAGACCCCAACAATCCCATCCTTCTAGAGACCTCCCTTTAGCTTTAAAAGGAACTTCAGAGTATTTAGATACATCTATTTCCATTAGAAACATCCTGGAAAGTTGCTAGGCAGAATTATTCCACCAGGGTAAGGCTCGCTTAAAAAATTACCTAAACTCAAAGTACCAGTAATAGTAAAAGCATCAGCCGAAATATCTACAAATTCAAATCCAGAAAATAAAGCCTCCACAGTGTTTGGTGAAGAAGCTAGAACAACCTGCATCGTTACTGTTGGTGATTCTTCCATACCCCTTATTTCTGCGAGCAGATCAGCAAGAACATTGCACACTGTAATGGAAGCTCTAGATACTGTTCCTTCTTTATCTTCAGGTAGTTGAACTTCCATAGGAAAATAAAGATAGTTCTCTCCATTACTTATTGTGCCTCTAACTGTCTCTCCTAAAAACTCGAAAGAATCTGCATTATCAGTAGAGAACCTTATAGGATCCTCTAGATTTTCATGCTCTAAAGTAAGAAGCAATACTAGAACTTGACCAGTCTCCTGGCTATTTGTAGCTATTCTAAATGTTTCAGATGTCGATCTACTCATGGTTTCACATACACCTTAAAAGAACATTCCCAGTAACTTGTATACTCTCCTCCTATAAATTTATAAGAGGGCTCCGTCATAAAAACAAAATCTTTGGTAGACTTTGTATCTGGATGAGTCCACTCGTAAGGAAGACTTCCCCAACTCAAAGTAGTTCTATACAAAGTCCTAAATGTAGCTTTTTGAGTTCCTGTAAATATAAAAACTAAATCTAATTCCTCTCCTTTAGCACTAGAAAGAGGCCTACTCTTAGGAGGACCAACCTGCATATTTTGCCTAATCGTGTTAGAAGGCTCCGTCTCTCCATATTTGAAAGCTACCGGCTTTTGAGGCAAAGTTGAAGGCCATGGAGTACTCATCGTCTCGTAGTCACCCTTTTAAGTCCATAAAGTTTAGAGAACAATTTATCTAAAGTACCGCCTCCTGCAAAATCTTGAGCGGCTACATCTATTATTATCTTTTTAACATCTGCTCCAGAATTATCTTCCCTTGCTGTAGTTCCTGGAGGAGCCTCGTTAATGATTACTTGAACCTCCTTATTCTTCCCTACTTCACTCTTAGGTGTAACCTCTTCACCTTTTTGCAATATAGCAGGGTATTCATCCTTCCTTAGCCCTCCATGAAGTCTTGGAGCATAGTTAAAAAGGGAAGGATCTACTTGTTTTCTAGCGAATAATTTGCTACCAACTACACCACCAGAGTGAGGCTTATTAACTGAAATCCAGGAAGTGTCATATGTAGAACCTCCTCCGCCTCCTCCTAATCCAAAAGACTTATTTAAAGCATTTAAAAGAGTTTGCTTAATTATCATTTTAGCTAGCCAATCTATTACAGACTTGGCGAAATCCCTGAAAGCTTGCTCGGCAGTCTTGGTACCGTCTGCAAACTCTAAAATACTAGAGGTTAGATCATCTGCTATTTTGTCGGCTATGGTTTCTCCAATATTATACAGCATCTCGCTCCAGCTGAGAACTCTACGACTAGCATCTTCAAAGCCATTAACCAGAGCATCCCAAATATTTTCCTGAATTTTCCTCTTCTGTTCTGCCCTCCTAGTATCTGAGATCAGATTTAATTCCGCGAGTCTATCCAACTCTTCATAGTACTCTTTAACAGTAATTATACCTGCTCTATACTCCTCTTCCAAATTACGGAGCTTTTCTTTACGGGACCCCACGTCCTTATCAGCAAATTCTTGTCGTATTCTTTCTATTTCTTTCTGTAGTGCTGCTTCTATGTCAAGCAAAAGCGAAGCCTTCAATTCTGCTTGGGAGATTTCGTCCTCCACTTGTCTTTTGAGGGCTTCAGCTTTCTTTTTTGCTTCAGCAATAGCAGCTTCGACGGATTCACTTTCAGATTTTAATCTAAACTTAGATATATCATCTATCAGATCTTCTTCTTTTCTCTTGTACTTCTCCTTAATTTTAAAGATTTCTTTATTTAGAGTTTCCTCCACTGTTATTAATAAACTCTTTCTCTTATTTGCATCATTAACACTTTCTTTTATTCTTTGAGAGCGGTCTGCTGCTCTAGCTCTTGCGGAGGCTATCTCGGAAGCCTCTAATTCATTATTAGCTTGTAAATATGCTTCCTTTATCTCTGCCGCCGTTTTTCTGGCTTTTCTAGCTTTGGCGGTTTCTTTCTCGATAAATGTTCTATATGTCTCTTCATTGAGTTCTCTAATTCTTGCTTGTAATTGCTCTTCTGTCCACCCTTGCTTATCTGCTAACTGCTCTAGTTTAGTAACCTTCTCCTGCATATCATATACAGTTTCTAAAAGATCGGCCCTACGAAGAGCATCTAACTTACGGTACAGAGCTAACCATTTGTCTCCATAAATACTTACCAAGTCCTCTTGTGAGGCGGCTAGGTTTTTATCGTCTTGCATCGACTTCAGCTTAAGAAGACGAATCCTATCATAATATCCTTGAATATATGTAGCTAATTTATCTGCCTCTTTTTGGCTGAGACCGAAAACCTCAATTACTTTATCTTTTATCTGCTCAAAAGAGGATGTAGTAGTTAATCCTAAATCTAAAAGAACGTCACCTATCCTGCTAAAAGCAGCTCTTTGATCAGACACTAAATCGTTGAGTTCTTTTTTGAGCTTATTAATTCTATCTGTGTATCTCTCTACGAAAGGTCTATCTTTCTCCCCTCTTTGTAAAAGATCCTCATAAGCTTTGATTTTCTTTTCGATGTCTGCTATTCTATCTACATAAGCAGAGAACATATCCGCAAGGTTCTCTAATCTGAGAACCCTAAATTTGTTTATTAGCTTTTCTAGAGACTCCCCTTGATCTAAAAATTTACCATTCACAAGATCTATTTGGGTAGCTAACTCTGGAAATTCTTGAATCAGTCTCTCTAGAGTGGCCCTATATTCCATGCTACCTTCATTAGATCTAGAAAGTCTGATTTGAAAATCATTTAACTTGCTGATATTTTGATCTAAATGAACACCTTGTTTTTGAAGGGTAGGTATAATCTCCCTCTGCCTCTTGTTCCAGGAGTAAGTGGCAACGGCTACGGCTGAAATTGCCGTTGCTGCTAAAAACCAAGGATTTGTTTTTAGTAAGAGAAACAAAGACTTAGCAGCTCTGGTTACTCCCTGGAAGGCTACAGCTAGAAGTCCATGGGCAGCGGCATATCTTTGGATGGTAGCTACACTCATGCCTGCTGCTAAGGCAGTGAGTTGAATTATAAGATATCTAATGCCTATTCTTAAGGTCGCAATAACCAAAGTCAAAGTAGTGAAAGCAACAACTGCCTGACCAAATATAGTATTAGCCAGATCTGTTATAACACTAACAGAGGTTCTTAGAATTGGAAGTATAATCCTGAGAGCGTCTGCTATTCCTCCTTCACCTATAGCGATGGCTAAATTAACAAACCTGTCTTTTAGGTTTTTAGCCATTGTAGCAAGGCCTTCCATTTGTTTCTCTGCCATTTCAGAGGCTCTCCCTACTGCGTAAACCTCTGATAGCATGGCTTCAAAACCTTCCCTTCCGGCTTGACCTAAAGCCGCTGCTACTGAAGCACCTCTCAAACCAAAAAGCTCAAATGCTCTCCTAGCCCTCTCTGCAGGATCTACTGTTTTTCCTAGGAGCTTTTGTAGTTCCCCTATAACACTTGTCATAGAAGACACAGCAGGGTTGAGCTTGTCTAAATCGGCACCTGCGGAGGCAAAAAGAACTCTAAGTTTTTTAGTAGGACTTACTAAAAGCTGCAGAACCCTTCTAAAGCCTGTGCCTATTGTACTGCCTCGGAGTCCTGCATTCGCAAGAACCATTGCACCTGCGGCAGTGTTTTCTAAGTCAAGCCCCACTTGTGAAGCGATTGGTCCTAAGTAGTTAAAAGCTGTTCTGAGTTTATCTACATTAAGTTTAGACCTGTTGATAGCACTAGCAAATATATCGGAGTAACGACCTGCTTGCTGGGCACTCTCTCCGAAAGACCTTAATGCTGTGGTTATGAGATCAGACACATCCGCCATATTAGAGAGAGTACCAGTAGATAAGTTAGCCACAGCATTTAAAACATCTAAACTCTCGGAAGCAGAGAAGCCAGCTTGGCCTAAAGTTACAGCCGCCTCTGAAATCTCTCCCGCAGAGTACCTAGTTCTTTCTGCTACATCTAATATCACATCACGCAAAGCCATTATTTCAGGGCTTGTTGCTCCTGTGATGGCTTGAAGGTTTTTCAAGGATTGGTCAAAATTTGCAATCTCCACCACACCTTGCTTGAGGCTGTTTATTACTCCAAACAAAAAAGTTCCTGCTAAACCATAGGAAGCAGTTACTTTCAAGGCGGCAGTGAGTCTTTGGAACCCACCTGATACCTTGCTTATCTTCTTACCTACATTGCTAAATTCGTCTCCCATAGCTCGGGCTTTTTTAGTAGCCCCGCCCATGGAGGAGGTGCTAGAGGACATTTGACGGGAAAGCCCCATCAAAATGTCCCTTAGTTTATCTGTCTCCCTTCGGAAAGAAGCATCTACTTTTCCTAAAAAGAGAACTCCTAAAGTGAGATCTGCACCATCTGTCATTTTTTAATTGACCCCATTCGGAATTTGCTGGACATTTCTGATAGTCCTTTCAATTTTTCTTTCATCTTCTCAGTAACTTTAGCCTTTTCTTCATCTGATAAATGATTGTATTCCTCTGGGTCTTTGAAAACAAACGTCTCTTCGGGTTTAGATTTAGCCTTTTCATCATCCAAATTTACACCTCTAAAAAGAAGCGCATCTGCTTTGAACTTTTCCTCTTCCACCTCGCTCATGTTTTGCATGAGTGAAACGAGCTGAGAGTGAGTTACCCCTCCTTCCCTAAAACTACGATTATAAAAATGCTCTAATCTGTAGCCTGGGTAGAAGTGGCAGACTCTTGAGATGGCCCCTTCAAGGCTGATATTTCGTCCTCGCTCGGGAGGAGGGTCAGCATTCTCTTCAAGGGGCCCTTCAGGTTTTTTAAGAGCTCATCATAATTCATTTCTTTGATTAGAGAAATAAAATCTGAAAACTGATTGTTACTGACATCATCTAGAAGATTGTCTACATTGGAGTAACCATTGAAAGACAAATCTTCAGGATCCGTAACGAACGCTATGACCTGCTTCACGTTCTTAATCACAGTATCCAGAACAAAGCTCACAACCTCTTTGTTGATATTTGTTATTTGCTGCCCAAAAAACTTGGCCAAGGCCTCCTCAATCATATCGGAGGCCTTTATTTGCTGGCCAATACTGAGGGGGTATACTTTGAGGGATTTAACCTCTCGTATCCCCACCTCCCATTCCTCAATCTGAGGATTCTGATTGGATCCCGGCTTTTTAGTAGTCATTTACATTCTCCCAATAAATAGGTTTACCACTATTATGGAGCTGTGGTAGTGGTTGTTGTGCTGGTCGTAGTTGTAGAGGTCAGAGTGGAACCGTCGTCCCAAATAAAGCAACCGAGGGGCATACCATCCCAAATCACATGACCTCCGGATACCTCGCTGTCTGCCCTCTTGGCTTCAATGCTGATAGGCACGGCTGCCGGCTCCTCCGCCTGGAAGTCCAGCTCCTGCTGGGCAACAATCTGACATCTCGGGAAAATGATGTACAGTTTGTTGGTTCCATCAGGAAAGGTGTATACAGCCTCCATCCTTAGATAAACCGGTGCCGCCATTGTACCGATAGCCAGACGAGCATAGTGGTTTTCAGAGTAACTCGTAGGATCTAGACCACGAGCAATCGCCATGTTGTAGGGTGTGATTTCCTTGAAAGCACATTCCAACATAGCAGTTTCACGAAGCGGGAACACCGCATCTTCCATCATCGGAAACCCAGACTCTAGCTTGTAAAAGTCAACAGAGCCTGTGTATTTGGTATTGGCCAGGGCACCGAGGTTGTTGGTGGTCGGTAAAATGGGGTTTATCTGACCAATGTAGGTTGAAGCGAGACCCACCCTGATCTGTGCGAGACCCAATGCAACAGCCGTGGTATCTCTGGTTACTGGACCTGTCCTTTGTGTCATAAGATCACCTCCTATTCAGATTTGTGTGTTTTGCCGGAATTCTGTTCGACTTGGTCGATTGACTGGGGCAACAAAGTAAACACATTCCAATGATCAGGGTGTTCTTTTCTACAGGAGTCCCTGATACATCTCATTCTAGCATTACCTATAATTTCGATTTCTACTGGTGGCTCCTTTCTGGCGTAGGACTTGCCAAACTTAAATATTAAAGTTCCATTGCTCTTTCGCTCTATGAGCTTTTTTCCGCATTTAGAACATCGAAGCATCATTTTTTTGGGCCTACTCATATTTTACTCACAAACCGTAGTCTCACCAAGACCACTTTAAATTTAGTTCCTTCTGGAGCAACAGACTCCCCTAATTCATCTATGCTAAACACTATGAGAGACCCAATCTTCACCCAAGCAGAGGTTGGGCTGCTCTGATAGAAAGGTATTCTTTTGGTTCCGTCTCCATTACTGGAAGTGTCAGTAAGATAACCTAAGAGCTTATCTCCTAACTGAGCGAGTTTAAAACCTTCATTATCTTCCTTAGTGCAACAAATTATCCTTATTAGGGCTTCAGAGGGCACTCCTCTAGTGATTGGTCCAAATTCTACCCTATACCATTTATCTAAGGTTCTACCTGATATGTTAGGAGTAGTAAGACGAGAATCAAAAAGAATAGGAACCCCTTCAGCAGTCTCTAAGTTGTCCACAAGGAACTTCTTAACACTGTCCCTAAAATTAGATTCTCTCGCCGTTGCATCTAAAGCCATTAGGAAATAGACCTCATTTCTTCGCTGAGTCTCTGTAGATTAGGAAAAAATTTGGTGGTTACATACTCTCCAGCTTTTTTAAGTCTATCAGAACCTAAAAAATCTAAAGAGCAGCTATCCAAAAAATCTAGAAGCATCTCTACTTCCTCTTGAGACATCTCGATTTCTGTATGTAATTGCCTAGGGTAGATCCTCTTTACTCTCATCTCCAGTTCCTCTTTATTATTGTCCTAGATTCTTTCAGCCTCTTTAAGGCTCCGGATTTTTTATATTCTTCCAAAGTAGGACCAAAAACAGGTCTAGCGGGGTGAACTTGTCCTTCGAATGACCCTCCGTATTCCATTATCCTGCCGTATGCTCCTATGTAAGTGGGCTTGCCTAAACCTGAATAGTTCTTACCTCCACTATCCAAAATTCCTGCAGGAATGCCTGATACCCACCCAAATTTTCCTTTTTTCCACATAGAAAGTGCCTGAAGTAAATCACCACTTAAAATCCAAAACCTAGATTCAGGACCTCTCTTAGATTTCCATTTTCCGTACTTTTCACTATATGGTTCATAACCAGCAGAGTATCTCTGGTTAACTATATTCAAGTAAACGAGCTTTAAATAATCTACACCTAACTGATACCCTATATTTTTAGCTCTGACATAGACGGCAGATCTAACTTTAGCTATTGCGGACAATACCTTTTTTAGATCTTTAGCAACAAAAATGATTTTTATAGTAACCATCTAAGGAGCTGTTGTTGTCGTAGTGGTGCTGGTTGTTGTCGTAGTGGTGCTGGTTGTTGTCGTAGTGGTAGTTAAAGTACTGTTATCTAAACTTAATTCTAAAACATCCAGCCCTTCATATCTTTTCTTTTTGACAGATTCAACCAGATAAAAAGCCCCATCTAGGCGAACAGTGTCTTTGGGTAGGACACCATAGGAGGAGGGAATGTACATCTCTAAAATTTCGGAAGGGATCGGTCCTGTTTCGCTGTCCTCATTAAGCTCGTTACCAAATAAAGGTGAAGTTACACAAACATAAATATCTTCGGCCACGATAGTGTAATGAGTTTCAGCTAAATAAGTGTCCTCATTCCTATCTTGGTAGGATCGAACTACAGAAACAGGCTCGTTGGCTTTGTATAAAACTAAAGAATGCCTATAAATTTCATTTTCAAAAGAGTCTGGTGTACTATGAGCTACTAGGTACTGAACACCAGTACCTGTAATAGTTACAACATCTCCAGATTTAATATCTAAATCATAAGCAACTTGACCTTCTAAAAAGAACTCCCGGATAAAAGGCTTGGTTACTTGGGCATTACTTTTAAGCCAAACATAGTTGGTAGCACTTTGTAAAACTCCATCCCTATGCAAACTGAAAAGCAAACCTGTCTCTTCTATTGCGGATTTTAGATCTAATCCCAGAGACATGACTACTCGCTTTCTTTAGGATGGTGCAAAACCAACTGATCCTCGCTGTATGTTCTATCTCTACCTAATCCATCCGAAGCAAAACCTGCATCCACCTTAGTTCCAAAGAACTTATAAGTACTCACATCAGCAAAAAGCACAGGATTCTCTTCCTTTGCCTCCTCGAACTTTTTATCTAGATCTTTTATCAGAGACCTATAATGATCAAAACGCTGATTGAGGTTAACTTGTTCGAACTTAAACTTATGAGCACTCTCGCTCATAAGTGCAAAAAACAAATGTCTGAGGGCCCTCTGCTTCAACCAGAAAAGCTTATCTCCGGTTTGCGGCAAAGTCCATCCCAGTTCCTCCTCGGCGGAATCTACTGCTTCTGTGTAGTCCGCCGGGTCGAGATAACTGGAGAGAGACTTAACTTTTACTGGAAGCCAAGCTACCATTTCAGATTGATTCATTTAGCCCTCAACCCTTCGAGCTCTTCTCAAAGGCTCCTCTTGCTTAGGTGGTTTCTCTTCGGCAGGCAGGGTGGTTTCCACCGCTGCATCCCAAACAGACAGATCCTCGTCTGAAACTGGAGGCGGGGGTGATTGATGTTTAGAATACTCTAAAACATCAACCACATCCCCGCGGTAAACTTCAGTTAAGATATCTTCAGGTATGGGGGCAGTATACACACCAACAGTATACTCTTTGGACCCTGCCTTTAGATGCTTTTTAAGCAATAGTTTTTCGATATGCATATCGATTGCCTCCAGTCGATTATTACGACACCGCCCCATTATGGAGCTGTGGTCGTAGAGGTGGTGCTGGTTGTCGTGGTGCTGGTTGTTGTAGTGGTACTGGTGGCGGACTCACCGGTGGTCGCCGTGACATCGATGGTATAAATAGCATCCGTATGATAAAGGACAGGAAGCCCCTTATCTTGGACTCTAACGTAGATGCCTTCAGGGTCCCACACCTCTTTCTTGTCCACATACATGCCGTAATGACGGCCGAGGCCAAAAGGAGCCTGCATATATCTGGCAATTGGCTTTCCGTCTACTTTGTCCGTAAACATCACGAACTTGTCGTCCGGCATAAAGTACCTGGTCATGGACACATAATCTTCACCTGCCTGATAGCTGCTGGTGAATGGGTACTCGATCTGAATACGATCGTTTGCCTTGTCCACAGAGAGGACTATACGCTCTTCAAAAGAGCCGTCCGTCTGATCCACGATTTTGATCGTAGAGTAAGCCTCAAAATCGCTGGCATCATTCACTGTGAGCCAGGTGGTGCTTCCGGCGGTGACCGCCGCGGTCAGCCAAGCTTTGACCTCATACATCTCATCGTATACGATGATTTCGTCGATGTCAAAAAGCTGGCCCAGGGTTCTGGCATTAACCAACGCCAAAGGATCTACCCCAGAACTACCAAATAGACTGCCATCACCGAAACGATCGCGGTACAGAAGTGCCTGCAGGGTGGTGTCTTTGCCAATCATATCCAAAACCTTGCTGTTACACATGGCCTTGGTAACATGGCTACCCACCGCCTCCGAGATTTTGCGCTTTCCGGTTTTGATATCTCCGAGGATGTCTTTGCTTCCGCCCGTATCCCAGTAATAGGCAGAGGCAAGACTCACCTTATGGGTGGACGGAATACCGTAATCCAGAGTGAACTTGACGCCGCCTTTCAGCTGGTAAGTCAAGGACCCCGTAAACAGCATTTGACAGAACATCCACTCTTTCCGGCGATTGGCACGATTGGAAATGTCGGACATGGCATCCGAAAGGATATCCATCGCTGTGTGGTGCGAGGCGTCTGTTCCGGGCTTACGGAGATTATTCAGGAACTCCTCATCGAAGTACCTTTTCTCCTTCCAGTAAGCCGCCTCGGCTGTGTGCTCAGCGATGCCATACCCTGCGGACAGTGGTGCTGGATGGCCAGGAGGAACGAACGGTGTCATTCCACGGCCGCCGCGTTGGCTTTCCCACTTGATAGATGAAGAATCCGCGTTCCTTTTAGGAAAGAGATTAGACATCACCAAATTCGGCGGTGCTTTGAAGGTTTCCACAAACTCCTGAAGAACCTCCAACCTTAGGGCAGGAATGTCCGATTGTCCTCGAGACATTTTGTATTTTGATCGATTCATAGAGTATTCACCTCCCTTCTAATGGATTTTAACGGATATACAGGAACTGACCGAAGGAGGCAGCCGACAGATCTGTCTTGGCGGCGCTGTCCATGTTCCGAAGAACCCCTTCGTGGACGACACAATTGCCCAGGACCAATGTAGCGATGGCCCCCTTAGCATTTGCCCCAACCCCTGTATTCACAGATTTTTCAAGGATGCCCACTGCATCCGAGTAGTTGTTGGTGTTGTCACCAGCCTCCACACAAACATAGGCGAACCTAGCGGTTGTGAAAGCAGTTCCACCGATACTGGCGGTGAAAGTGATCTTGGCCATGTGAGGATAAGTACTCCTATCGATGGCGGTGATTGCCCCCAGATTTTCGGCGGAGGTTGTATCATCGTTGATGATCAGGTCGTCACCGACCACAAACTTGTAACTATCGTTCATTGTAACATACACATACTTGTCTGTGGTTCCGGAGTTGGCGACCAGATAGGCCCTGCCAGGATGATCCTCAGCGCCGGTAAACGATGTAGGGTTATAAGGAACCAAAGTTCCTACCCCGCCGCCGGCGGATTCATTCAAAGCCAAGACCTGCCCCATCTTAAGAAGTCCATAACCTGCTTGGATTGTCACAGGTACCTTGAGAGCTGCCATAGGGTCACTATGGTACATAGCTCTAAGATCTTCCTGAACCCCTCGGATAATGTTAGGAATATCTTGCATTAAAAATCACCTCCTTATTATAGATTTGTCTCTTTAACTAAAACTACTTGTCTCGTTTCCGGCGGCTATTTAGCTGTCTGGCCGGCGCGGCTCAGCATGTCGGATACTACCGACTTATTCTCTTCAGAGAGCTGGTCAGATCCTTCACCTGCTTCATCTCCTGAAGAAGAAAACCCTCGAACATCGGTGGGGGCCATTCTGCTTTCCCAGTCTGCAATCTCATCTTGGACAGCCTTGGAGAAAGCCTCTTCATCCAGTCTATCCTCTTTCACAAACTTGCTGTGGTTGATTTGATTGCGAACCTTAGACTCCAGCCTAGGCTCCACATCGCTGTCCGCAAAGATTTCGGCGAACAACTTGTCTGCCCGACTTTTCATTGCTTCCTCACGAGACAGGGTAAGCTCCTTCTCCATTTTCGCTGTTCTCTCTTCCGTTTCGGAGAACTTGGAATTCATGGAGTCGATCTGCTCTTGGAAGCTTTTCCTCTCGTCTGAAAACTGAGATTCGGCCTCCTGCCGTCCTAGTGATTTGCCCTCCTCAATTACTTGAGAGAACAAGTCGGGGTGCTTGGTTTTGAATTCCTTAAGATCCATGATGTTTTCACCTCCTTCCGAGTTTTTGTTAGTATCTCCCTCTTCATCTAAAGTAAGAGTCTCCTCACCTCCTTCCTCAAGATAGTCTACCTCTTCCTCTTCATCCCTGGAAAAAGCAGACGATTTGGTTTTGCTGTCCCACCCAAAAACACATACAGAGGATTCTTTGTACTCCCACTCCCTCCATACCGTTCCTGGGCCTTTGACTTTGTGGCCGTTGACCACAACCTCTTCATCTTCCCCAAACCTCTGTATCTTGGAAGGTTTTCCATACAAACTTGCCTGATAAGGAAACCCCTCTTTGCTCAATTTACGGAATTCCTGACTATGAGGTGTGTCTACAAAACCAGACTTTTCAGGGTCCAGTTGAATTCCACCATCCGCAGTAACGATTGGTTTCTGATGGAACCCTACCTTTCGATCAGTTTCATGATTTTCCAGAATGGGATAAACCTTTTGGCGGAACTTAACACCTTCGAGGTCCATTATGAGGTTGTCCCACCACCAGTGATTCTCAATCACTCCGCCTGTGTATACTGTCATCTGGATCCTCTCTTTGCCGTCATCTGCGGCAAAGGCACAGGCTGTCTGGCCGGCTCCTACAAAACGAAGTGCTCCTTTCGGTATCTTATTCGCCATCTTTCTCTTCCTTTTTGTTTGATTTAGCAGGCTCTGCTTCTGCCTTCTCCTGCTTAGACTCTGCATCCATAGTATATACTAACTTAGGATACTTTTTCCTCTCTGTTTCCCTCTGGAGTCTTCCTCTACCATAGTTACTAAATCCCATTCTATTAGCAACTTCACTATTAGGAACACCCAAAGTCTCTGTGAGAGGCCCATGCTTTACACCGATCATTCCCTTAGCTCTAGATTCGTAATCTATATTTTCAGAGGTTGGGAAGGATATATCTATTAAAAACTCCGGCTTCCTAGGTATTTTCTTAAATACAGGTGTGTGATTATACTCTATTTCTCCATTCTCACCTTTTTTCTCTACAGATGTGAAATCCACACACTCTTCCACAGGGATTGTAGCTGGGAAAGATCCCACTTTATTTTTAAGGAGGAAAACAGATCCCCAAAAATCAAACTGGAGGAAGTTTTTGAACCAGGCAATTTCATCAGAGGTTCTATCACTCATAGGACCTCTCGAAGCTTTTATGGAGGCATAAGGAGAGGTGCTCTTTCCTGTCATTACACCTTCCTCTTCATTTAGCCCGCTACCCACCATCTTTAAAATGTCTGTGTCTTGCTCGTTTAGCGTAGGTAGAGAAGGACTTTTAGCCTCCATAGTAATGCCATTTGGAAGAACCATAGAACCACCAGGTGTCTTCTTGGCCATAATACCTGTTTTTCTACGATCCTCATCTGAAAGAGAAAGCCAAAGCTTAAATGCCGCAGGATCTTCTATTGTAAATACCCAGAGATAGGACCCTGCACTTCTCTTATGGTCTATCTCGTAGTTTTTCAGTTGCTCATATAGATTAGCCCATCTTAAAACGGTTCTTAGATAGGAGATCACCCTCCTCTCAATAAGGCCACGGTCCCATCCTACCACAAAACGGTAGTAACCGTTTAATTTTTGGTATACCTTCTTTCTGGATTTACAAACGGCTTGAGCCTTAACTAAAAAATCGTCGTGTTTCCTAGCATCTGCTACTAGAGAAGGGTTATGAGCAATATAAATGGAAGGTATTTGATAAGAAAATCCTCTACCTATAGGATTTTCTCCTTTAATATTATAAAATAGGGGCATGGTCTTTTTTGTAGAATGATAAATAATACCTACATCATCCTTACCCCCTCCCACATCATCTGGGTCTAAAAAATCTATTTCTACGAAACCTTTCTCATGAATCGTGAATATTAAAAAGAGTTCACCTTCAATCTTTTCCCTGGCAACATATTTAGGCATGAAATTATAAAGGCGATTGCGATAATCAAACCAAGTTTCGTCCAACACCTCTTGGACTGTAAACACAGGGCTGCTGCATCCAAATCCTAAACCAGTGAGCCTTCCTTGAAGTCCGCGAATAGCTGTGTTGATTTGAGGGTTATTATCGAACTTATTCCAGCACTCGTCTCTAATCTCAGATGCAGACATGGACTTGTAGGGCCGTTTCTGCTCAAAACCGTCAGGATCCGAGTAGTCATTATCAGAACCAGGATCGTGCTGCCAGGGAATAGAAAAGGTTAGCCCTTTAAGGACTTCCGGTGGGACATTCTCTAAAGCTTTTAGAATTTCATTGTCCATCAATACGCTCTTTAGTAGGATATAATGTATATCCTACCAAATAGCACGGGCGGTGGTGGTATGTCAATAATTAAATTTGAAAACCGTTTTAAATATGTTGGCGGGCGGATGAAGGGTAAAAAATACCGAATTTATCTAAGGATTTTTTTCTTTCTCTGAAATGCTCTGGAGCAAGCTCTCTTCCTCCATACATACACCATCCTAAACTGAAAATGCTATCATCCTGAATTCCATGCTTTTCGTCTTTATGCGGACTACCAAACCATCGTTTAGTAGTATCATGATAAAATACGCCCATTTCTTCTCTGATAATATCTGGGCCTGAAGTACCTGGTATAGTAGCTCTAGGCTTTTTTAGCCTACCTTCTCTAGATACTAAAAATAATTCCTTAAAACAGTCCCTCTGCCTGTCATAGCCTGGAGATACAAACTCATACTTTATTTTATTATCGTCTAAAAATTTATTCAAATTACCACTTCCGTATCTCTCCCCACAAAAACTATCTAAACCTTCGTACTCTGCATGGGCTCTAGATAAAACTCCTTTAACAGTGTCGATACTTGCATCTTCAATATGGACCACACCTATTAAAAAATAAACATATTTGAGCGTAGCTCTATCTATACCTAAATATCCCAGGTCATATTTGCTATTAGGAAGCCCCTTAGCTACAAAAGTTAGAATAGTTTTAGCTTTTTTATAGATGGCCATCGGATCTGATTGATCTAATCCAGCTAAAATAGCGAAATCTGACCTGATTAGGTCACTTAACCTAGAGATGACGTCCAAAGATGCAAATTCCACCGCACCAAAAGCATTTTTAAGTGTATAAACCGAGTCAACAGGGGCTAATTTTGCCTCGATTGCCGTAACTTGATGCAAAAAATCTGCGGAATCTTGCTTAAATCCTATACCAGTATCTGCCTCAGCTAAGTCTAATAATCTATACTTTTCAGCCAGATTAAAAGATATTGACCCGTGATCCAATAATTTTTCTTCACAAGAGATTATTTCGGTTTCATCTAAAATTTCTCTGGTGAATGGCTTAACAGAGCCTGAATCCCATGAATTTTTAAAATATCTCTCAAAATCCTCCTGCAAAAACTTCCTTTTGTATCCATCTAATTGGATCTGAGTCATATGAGGATTCCAATAATCTTCTTGCCTGGCCTCCCTGCTTTGTCTATGACTAAAAAATACCTGAGGTAGCTCCCCTTCTTTCCACCCCTCATATTGCTGGAATAGAATATGACTTCTATCAGATACGGTAGAGTCTATTAGACCGAAAGCATTAGGTATATTTCTAATGGAACCGTCGAGCTGAGTGAAAAACTTAGGGTTTTTCATATCAAAAATTTCAGAGAAGGAATAATTCGAA